>Ga0153933_1000107_pt1 | contig 45446 bp, 41 predicted proteins | sample TSNJ017MetaG_FD_102275 | JGI IMG/M metagenome (GOLD analysis project Ga0153933, IMG submission 102275) | Attine ant fungus gardens microbial communities from New Jersey, USA - TSNJ017 MetaG | ecosystem: Host-associated > Fungi > Mycelium > Unclassified | place: USA: New Jersey, Wharton State...
ATTCCGTCGTGGTCGGTTACCTGCCGAAGGCCGCCGCGGCGTCGGGGCGGCCGCTGTCGGTCGTGGTCGAATGCGATACCGGGCGCAAGCGCGCCGGCGTCGAGACACCGGCGGAAGCCATCGCGCTGGCGCGCCAGATCGCAGGCTCGAAGGGCCTCACCTTCGCGGGCTTCATGCTCTATCCGACCGAGACCGGCTGGGCCGATGCGCAGAAATTCTATGACGAGGCGCTGGCCGGCGTCCGCGCGCACGGCCTCGATGCCGCGATCGTCTCGACCGGCGGCACGCCGAACCTGAAGAACATCGGCAAGCTGAAGGGCGGCACCGAGCATCGTTTCGGCACCTACATCTACAATGACCGCATGCAGGTCGCGGCCGGCGTCGCCAGCTGGGACGACTGCGCGCTGAACATCTATTCGACCGTCGTCAGCCGCGCTGCGCCTGAGCGCGGCATCCTCGATGCCGGTTCGAAGACGTTGACGTCAGACACCGGCGGCCTCGAAGGCCATGGCCTGATCCTCGAGCATCCCGAGGCGAAGATCGCGCGTTTTGCCGAGGAGCACGGTTTCCTCGATCTCTCCCGCAGCAACACGCGGCCCAATGTCGGCGACGTCGTGCGCATCGTGCCCAATCACGTCTGCGTCGTCGTCAACATGATGGACGAGGTGGTGATGGTTCGCGGCGAGGAGATCATCGGCACGCTGCCGGTCGCGGCGCGCGGGAAGCTGCGTTGAGCTTCGTAAGGTGGGCAAAGTCACGCTTGCGCCGTGCCCACCTTCGCTTGCGGTGCGCTTGATGGTGGGCACGCGGAGCCTGTCATCGGGCGCGTATTCGCGCGACCCGGTGGCTTTGCCTAGCCTACGACGTTCACCCGCCCGTCAACGCCTGCAGCTCCTGATCCAGCGCGTCGCGGAACACCCCGATCGGCCGCGCCAGGCGACCGGCCGGCGGGCGATGCACGATCCAGGCACGAACCGCCGGATTGAAGTCATCGATCGAAATGATCTTGAGCTGCTTGCGGAGCGGGCTGCGCTTCAGCGCCACCGGCGTGACGAGGCCGACGCCAAGCCCGCGCGCTACCAGCGATAAGCGCAACTCGCTGTCCAGCGCCTCGACCGCGACACTGAACGGCAGATGCGCGGCATCGAATCGGCGCTTCAGCGTCTGGCGGAAGCCGCAGCCATCCTGGTTGATCACCCAGCCGATGCCGGACAGCCATTCGAGGTCGATCTTCTTCGGCGTCTTCATGTCGCGCGCCACGACGAAGACGACCGGCTGCGCGCCGAGATCGTCGGCGACGAGATCCGCCGGCGGGGCGACGCCGTCGGGCAGGCAGATCGCGGCGGCGTCGAGCTCGTTGCGAGACACGGCCTCGATCGCGTGCGGCGACCAGCCGGAGACGACGCGCACCGCGAGCGCGGGAAACCCGGCGCGCACGGCGTCGAGCGGTCCCGTCAGCCCCGCCTCCGACAGGAACGGCGTCAGCCCGAGCCTGAACTCGCCGCGCACCACGCCGTCATTGGCGACGCCCGACTTCAGATCGTCGAGCATGCGCAGCACGCGGCGACCCTGCTCATAGGCCTCATGTCCGGCGGCCGTCGGCTTCAGCGGCTTCGACAACCGATCGAGCAACTGCGCGCCCAGCATCTCCTCGAGATTCTGGATCCGCCGTGTCACGCCGGGCTGCGTCAGGTTCAGCCGTGCCGATGCGGCAACGATCGATCCGGTTTCCACCACGGCGACGAAGGCGACAAGGTCGTGGGTATTCATGACTATCTCGCATATTCTTTATTGGCTTATTTGAATTGTAGCATATTAGACCGATCCCCTAAAGGGGGCCTCGCCAATTCCTCGCGAGGTCCCATGACCATCTCCGAAGCTACAAAGCTCTCACCCCCACGTCCGGTCTCGATCCGTCCCCTGATCTGGACCGGCGCCATCACGACGGGCACCGTCGTCACCAATCTGTTTGCGCCGCAGATTCTCGTCGGCCTGATGGGCCGGTCGCTCGACATGACCGCCCTGCAGGCCGGCCTGATCAGCACGCTGACCCTGCTCGGCTACGCGCTCGGCCTGCTGCTCCTGGTGCCGCTGGTCGATCTCGTCGAGAACAAGCGCCTGATCCTGCGCACGCTCGGCTGTGCGATCATCGCCGCCATCGGCACCGCGCTGGCGCCGACGCCGCGGCTGCTGCTCGCCGCCACCTTCATCCTCGGCGCGTCCTGTGCCGCGATCCAGATGGTCGTGCCGCTCGTCGCCTCGATGGTGCCGCCGGAGCGCCGGGGTCAAGCGATCGGCGACGTCATGAGCGGACTGATGATCGGCATCCTGCTGTCGCGGCCGGCCGCAAGCCTGATCGCGGATGCGTGGAATTGGCGCGGCTACTACATCGCCTCCGCCGTGCTGATGACGGCGCTGGCCGCGGCGCTGGCCGGTCTGCTGCCGACGCTGAAGCCGGCAGCGGCCACGAGCTATGGCGCGCTGCTGGGCTCGTTTCCGAAACTGCTGCGGGAGGAGCCCGTGCTGCGCGTCCGCGCCTGGACCGCGGCGCTGGCGATGGCAGCCTTCTCCGCATTCTGGTCCGCTGTCGCGCTGCGGCTGACGGAAGCGCCCTTCAACCTCGACGCCGGAGGCATTGCGCTGTTCGCGCTGATCGGGGTCGCCGGCGCCGCGACCACGCCGTTCGCCGGGCGCTGGGGCGATCGCGGCTTTACGCGGCCGCTGCTATTCGCCTCGCACCTCATGATCATCGGCGCCGTCGCGCTCTGCGCCGCCGCCTGCCTGATCGAATCTCGGATCGCCGCGCTGATCGTGATGGCCGTCGGTGCCGTGCTGCTCGATGCCGGCATCACGGCCGACCAGACGCTCGGCCGCCGCGCCGTCAACCTGCTGCGCCCCGAGGCGCGCGGCAGGATCAACGGCCTGTTCGTGGCGTTGTTCTTCATCGGCGGCGCGGTCGGCGCGGCGGCCGCCTCCGCGGCCTGGACCTTTGGCGGCTGGACGATGGTCTGTGCAGTCGCCGGAGCGTTTGGCGTGCTCGGCGTCGTCACAGATATTTCGACCAAGACCGGCTCGTCATGAGGTCTCGATCGCGTCGGGTCGGCAAGGGCGCCCTTGCGCCATGCCCACCATCGCGAGCACAGCAAGAAGGGTGGGCACGCTTCGCTTTGCCCGCCCTACGATTTCGTCAGCCATCTCAACGCGCCCCTCCCCGCGGCAACACCTGTCGCGAACGACGCCTGCAACAGATAGCCGCCGGTCGGGGCTTCCCAGTCGAGCATTTCACCGGCGGCAAAGGTGCCGGGCAGACGGCGCAGCATGAAGTTGTCGTCGAGATCATCGAAGCTGATCCCGCCGGCTGTCGAGATCGCGCGCGCGATCGGGGCCGTGCCGGTGATTCGGATCGGCACCGCCTGGATCAAGTCGGCGAGATCGGCTGGCGAAAGCTGTGCCAATGGACGGCGCGACAGCGCCGCAACCTCCTGCAACAGGCCGATGCCGACCGGTGAAAGCTGCGCGGCCTTGCGCAGGAAGTTGGAGACGGATTGTTTGCCCTTCGGCGCCGACAGACGCTTGGCGAGGTCCTGCTTGCCGAGATCGGGGCGCAGCGCGACGTGGAGCGTCGCCGCGCCCTCCGCGCGCACCGCCTCGCGCAACTCCGCCGACAGTGCGTAAACCGCGCCACCTTCAATGCCGTTGCGGGTCACGATGGCTTCGCCGCGCACGGTGTGCGAGCCAATCGTCAGCGCGACGCCTTTGAGCGGCTCGCCCTCGAAGCGATCGCGAAAGATATCCGACCAGGCCACCGTGAAACCGGAATTGGCCGGTCGCAGCGGCGCGATGGCAACGCCCTTCGCCGCGAGGGTTGTCGTCCACACACCATCCGACCCAAGCCGCGGCCAACTCCCGCCGCCGAGCGCCAGCACTGACGCGGCCGCATCGACCACGCGCGGCCCCTCCGGCGTCGCGAACAACAATCCGCAGCGTTCGTCCCATCCGATCCAGCGATGCCGGAACGCGAACCTCACGCCCGCGGCGTCCAGCCGCCGCAGCCAGGCACGCAGCAAGGGCGAGGCCTTGAACGCGTTGGGAAACACCCGGCCGCTCGTTCCGACAAAAGTCGGCTGTCCCAGCGCCTCGCTCCAATCGCGCAAGGCGCTTGGCGGAAACGCCTCGACGGCCGCTTTCAAATGCGGCATCGCTTCACGATAGCGCGCGAGGAAATCGGAAAGCTCCTCGCTATGGGTGAGATTGAGCCCGCCGCGACCGGCCATCAGGAATTTGCGCCCGGCCGACGGCATCGCGTCATAGACCGTGACGTCAGCCCCGCCTTGCGCAAGCACCTCGGCTGCCATCAGGCCGGCGGGGCCGGCTCCGATGACGGCGACGTGCGGTGCAGGAGATAGCGGCATCGCTGTGGTCGAGCCCGGTGCCCGTGTGAACCAATGTCATTCCGGGATGGTCGAAGGACCAGACCCGGAATCTCGAGATTCCGGGTCCACGCTTCGCGTGTCCCGGAATGACAGTTACAGCTTGATCCCCGCCCGCGCGGCGGCCTGGCCGACATATTTCTGCGTCTGCTCGAACGCGCCCTGCAGCGCCTTCGCGGTCGACATGTCGCCGATCTCGGCGAAATGCGCCGCGATCGCATCCGGCGTCCAGTCGGACTGCGGCAGGTTGATGCCCTCGGTCTCCAGCACTTTGATGACGGCGAACGAGCCGGCGCCGGCGCCCATGATCGTGCGGGTCGGCGCGTCCTCGGAAAGCAGGAACTCGACCGCCGGCGTGATCGCCTCCGGCCTCATCAGCTGAAGTGCCTGCGGCGGCAGCAGCTCTTCGGTCATGCGCGTCGCCGCCGTCGGCGAGATCGTGTTGACCTTGATGTTGTTCTTGCGGCCCTCTTCGGCGAGCACGTTCATCAGGCCGACCATGCCGGCTTTCGCCGCGCCGTAATTGCCCTGGCCGAAATTGCCGAACAGACCCGACGACGAGGTGGTCAGCACGATGCGGCCGTAGTTGCGTTCGCGCATGCCGGCCCACACCGCCTTGCAGCAGTAGAAGCTGCCGGTGAGGTGCACGTCGAGCACTTTCGCCCAGTCGGCGACTTCCATCTTGGCGAACGACTTGTCGCGCAGGATGCCGGCATTGGCGCACAGCAAGTCGACGCTGCCCCATTCGCTGGTGGCGCGCTCGACCATCGCAGTAACCTGCTCGAAATTGGAGACGTCGGCGCCATCGGCCATCGCGGTGCCGCCGGCTTTGCGGATCTCCTCGACCACGGTTTCGGCCGGCGACAGCGAGCCGCCGGTGCCGTCGCGCGCGCCGCCGAAATCATTGACCACGACCTTCGCGCCGCGGCTGGCGAGCCCCAGCGCATGCGCCCGTCCGAGACCATTGCCCGCGCCCGTGACGATAGCGACGCGTCCGTCAAACCTGATAGCCATGCTTGTCGTTCCTGCTCTGACTTCCCTTCTCCCCTTGTTGGAGAAGGTGGCGCGCGCAGCGCGCCGGATGAGTGTTCTCTCCACGAGATGAGCCTGCGGAGAGAGACCCCTCACCCGGCTTCATCTCGCTTGCGCTCGATTTCGCCATCCTCTCCCACAAGGGGAGAGGGTGCACCGAGCAAGAATTGACGAGCTTTTGAGCAGCGATGGATGGCCGGGTCAAGCCCGGCCATGACGGCCGCAATGGGCGCTGCCGAGCGCGGTTGTCGCAATCTTCGGAACGTACGGCCCCTGCTCGCCTCTCGCGGCTCCGCGCCGGAACTGTGATCTGCGCCACTTCTCTTTCACGTCCAATTGTGCAACCATAAGAAGCATACTGGCATACGGCACGCATTCAGCGGCACTGCGTCATCACGGCGTTTATTGAGATCGTGATCATGGCGAAACCGGGCCCACCGCTCGATCGAGCACGCGAGAGTTTCGACCGCAACATGAACCGCCCGCAGCAAAATGGCTCCGTCGCGGGTCCGAAGCTGCGCGACATATTCCAGAGCCGGCTGAGCTGGCTGATCGGCTCCGTTGTCGCCCTCGTCGCGGGCGCGTCGGCTTTCATCGGCAATGTGGACAGCCTGACCTCGCGCGCCAAGACCTATCTCGATGAGCGAGCCTATGTCGCGCAACTGAAGAACCCGTATCCCGACCTGCTGGATCGCGATCGCGTCGCCGGCTGGTCATCCGGGCAAGTCCGGTTGGCGCTCTACCAGATCGACGGCTATCATGGCTTGCTCAAGACAGCGCCGACCTGGGTCAAGGTCTGCCTGACCAACCCCGATATCTTTGGCGACCTCGCCAATCATCAGTTCAACGAACGAACCGAGTTGCCCGAGGGCTACATCGACGGGCAGAACCGGCAGATCCTGCAACAGCGGCTGGATCAGATCGACAATGATCAGATCGAGGACGCCGCGACGCTTCGGATCAACGACCCGTTCTCGAAACTCCTGACCCGGTCCCGGTATCAGCTGCTGGCGAAATACAAGGATTCCGAGCTCCCGCAACTCGACAAGGCCGAGCTTTATCTGCTTCGCAACGCGATCTATGCACGGCACGGCTATCCCTTCAATACCGCCAAGCTTTCGAAATACGCCAACCGGATGGGATGGTCGCGTCCGACTTTCAAACCGGCCTCGCCGGTCGAGAGCTGCAACGCGATCTTCCTTCAGGAGATCCATCCGGCCCAGGAGCTCGGCGAACTGGGGCGTGGGGTGCTGATCCGGGATGCCGCGCTGACCGGCCCGTCCAACTACGTCAAGCCGGCGATCTGCGCCTGTCTCGGGCAGCCTTCCCGGCATATCGATTGCCAACAGCATGCCGGCAGCAGCGACCGGGCCGATTTTCATTCCTTTGTCGATCTGATCATCGAGCTCGAGACCGGCCCCGCGAACCAGGTCGAGTGGACATTCCTCGACGACGACGACATCGTCGGGGCCGACATCGACACCTTCAAGACCAATGAAGAGCGCTTCTATGCCTCCGCGCTCGACTTCAACGTCGCGATCCAGAACGTGCTGAAGACCGCCGGGCAGGATCTCGCGACCGCAGAAGACAAGCGCGGGCCGTACTGGAAGCTGCGGCTCGTGCTGTCTCCACCGACGCTCGCGGCACTCGCGCGCACGCCGGCGCTTTCAAGCGGTCTCGCCCAGAATGTCTGCGACTCCGTTCATCGCGCTTTCGAGTCCGCGGGCCCGTTCATTCCACGGACCGATGCACCACCGAGCACGCCCGACGCCGACAATCCCATTCTCGAGATCAACGACAAGCCGATCGAGTTCGAATCCTTGCGGATCAAGCTGACCCAGGAGTACATCAAGAAGCACTATGGCATTGCGCTGAAATCAACCGAACTCGCCCCCGACGCACTCAAGCTGCTGGTCGTCCATCGCTCCAACACCAGCGATGTCGCGACCTTCTTCGATAGCGTGCGAAAATCGATCCTGCCCGGGACGCAGGAGTTCGAGGATGACGAGAACGCCGACGTCAACATGTCGACCCATTATGTGATCGGCGCTGACGGCGCGATCTACAGCCTGATGAAGGATTTCCAGATCGCACGCCACAGCATTGGGCTCGATCGATCCTCGATCGGGATCACGGTGGTCGGCATGCCAACCGACGCGGTATCAGACAAGCAGGTTGTCGCGACCGCGATGCTGGTCCGCTATCTCAAGCGCAAGTACCGCGGCTTGAAGTGGCTCGTCAGCGACCAGGAGGTCAGCGGCTTTCAGAACAGCCCGCTCTGGGAGGAGCGATGGGCGTTCACAATGGACCCCGCACGCGATCCCGGGGTCCCGTTCATGACTAGGCTGAGGACCTATGTCGCCGACCTCAACTTCAAAGCCGCGCCGAATCCGCCGCCGCTGGCGTCCGCTTCTGCCGATACCGCTGACGGCAATGCGCCGAACCAATCTCAGTTGAAATAGATCAGCCCGAGCCAGTCGGCGACCAGCGCGGGCTTCTCCTCGCCCTCGATCTCGACCGTGACATTGGTGCGCGACAGCAATTCCTTCGGCTTGCGCAGCGTCGCCTCCGCCAGCACGAAGCGGCCGCGGACGCGCTTGCCCGAGCGGACCGGCGAGAGGAAGCGGAGCTTGTCGAAGCCGTAATTGACGCCCATCGCCGTGCCCTCGACCACGGGCATCACCTCGTAGGACATGATGCTCATCAGCGACATCGTGAGGAAGCCATGCGCGATCGTGGTGCCGAAGGCGGTCTCGGCCTTCGCCCGCTCGGGATCGACATGGATGAACTGATGATCCTCGATCACGTCGGCATAGGTGTCGATGCGGCCCTGATCGAGCAGGTGCCACGAGGACACGCCGATCTCCTTGCCGACCATGCCCTGATAGGCTTGCAGGGACACCGGCGGCTTCTTCCAGACTTCGTTCATGTCGCTAACTCTCCGATCCGGACGACCGCACTTTCTGCAGCTCCGGGAATTCCTCCTCGCGGAACTCGGCTCCGCGCAACGCATCGCTGCGATTATCGTCATGTTCGAGCCGGCGCAACTGCACGCGGCGGATTTTTCCGGAGATCGTCTTCGGCAGCTCGGTGACCAGCTCGAGCTTGCGGATGCGCTTGAAGGGCGCGAGCCTTGTATGCAGGTGCTGGAAGATCGACAGCGCCGTCGCCGGCGAGCGCTCGACGCCCGAGACCAGCAGCACATAGGCCTTCGGGATCGCGAGCCGGATCGGGTCCGGGCTCGGCACCACGGCGGCCTCGGCGACCGCATCGTGCTCGAGCAGCACGCTCTCCAGCTCGAACGGCGAGATGCGGTAGTCGGAGGATTTGAACACGTCGTCGGTGCGGCCGACGAAGGTGAGATAGCCGTCCTCGTCGGTGAAGACGACGTCGCCGCTGCGATAGATGTCGCCGTCGGCGCCGCCGAGCTTGCCGTCGTCGCCCTGATAGCCCTGCATCAGGCCCGCCGGCCTGTCCGCACCGAGCAGCAGGGTCACCTCGCCTTCCGTTGCCGGATGGCCATCATTATCTGACACCTGCACGCGATAGCCCGGCAGCGGCCGGCCCATCGAGCCGACCTTGACCTTCTGGCCCGGCGAGTTGCCCGCGAGCGCGGTGGTCTCGGTCTGGCCATAGCCATCACGGATGGTGAGGCCCCAGGCCGCCTTGACCTGGTCGATCACCTCAGGATTGAGCGGCTCGCCGGCGCCGCAGACCTCGCGGAGCGACATCTTGAAGCTCGCAAGATCCTCCTGGATGAACAGACGCCACACCGTCGGCGGCGCACACAACGTCGTGACGCCGCAGCGGCCGATGGTCGCCAAAAGGGCCTTCGCCTCGAAGCGAGGCTGGTTCACGATGAAGATCGTGGCGCCGGCATTCCACGGTGCGAAGAAACAACTCCAGGCGTGCTTGGCCCAGCCGGGCGAGGAGATGTTGAGATGGATGTCGCCGGGCAGCAAGCCGATCCAGTACATGGTCGAGAGATGGCCGACCGGATAGCTGCGCTGAGAGTGCCGCACCAGCTTTGGTTTTGCCGTGGTGCCCGAGGTGAAATAGAGCAGCATCGGGTCGTCGGCATTGGTCGGGCCGTCAGGTGTGAAGGTCTCGGGCGCCTTGGCCGAGTCCTCGAACGGCAGCCAGCCGTCATGTGTCTGCGTCGCGCCGACCACGATGCGCACCAGCTTGTCGCTGCCGAGGCTGGCGAACTTCGCGACCTGGTCCTGGGTCGCAACAACAGCCTTGGCCCGGCCGCGATCGAGCCGGTCGCGCAGCTCATCCGCGGTCAAGAGCGTGGTCGCGGGAATGACGACGACGCCGAGCTTCATCGCCGCCAGCATGGTCTCCCACAGCGGCGCGACATTGCCCAGCAGCAGCAGCAGATGATCGCCGCGCTTCAGCCCCTGCGCGCGCAGCAAGTTTGCGACCTGGTCGGAGCGGCGCGACAGCTCCGCGAAGGAGAGTTTTGTTTCGCTGGTGCTCGCGGCATCGACGATCCACAGCGCCGGCCGGTCGCAGCTCGCAGGATTGCGCGCCAGCTCGTCGAACCAGTCGAGCGCCCAGTTGAACGGCACCGGATCCGGCCAGTGGAATCCCTTCACCGCGGCGTCGTAGTCGGTGCGGTGCTCGAGCAGAAAGGCGCGTGCGTCCTGAAAGGTGGTCATCCGGCTTCACCACGTTTGCTGACGTCATCCTGAGAAGCCGCGAAGCGGCGTCTCGCAGGATGGGCCACGGGCGCCGCATCCTTCGAGGCTCGCTGGCGCTCGCACCTCAGGATGACGCGATAGATTTATTTCCCAGCGAGGCTGCGAACGTGCTGGATAATTCCGGAAAAGTCGACCCCGCCGTGGCCGTCAGCGTCGAAGGTCTTATAGATCTCCTGCGCATGTTTGCCGAGCGGCGTGATGGCACCGGCCGCATTTGCCGCGTCCTGCGCCAGGGTCAGATCCTTCACCATCAGGTTGGAGGCAAAGCCGGGCTTGTAGCCGTTGTTCGCCGGCGAGGTCGGAACCGGCCCGGGAACCGGGCAATAGGTGGTCAGCGACCAGCACTGCCCCGACGAGGTCGAGGCGACGTCGAACAGCGCCTGGTGCGACAGGCCGAGCTTCTCGCCGAGCACGAAGGCCTCGCCGACCGCGATCATGGAGATGCCGAGGATCATGTTGTTGCATATCTTGGCCGCCTGCCCCGCGCCGGCGCCGCCGCAATGCACGATCTTCTTGCCCATGTTCTCGAGCACGGGCCTGGCTGCGGCGAACGCCTTGTCCTCGCCGCCGCACATGAAGGTCAGCGTCGCGCCCTTCGCGCCCCCTGTGCCGCCGGAAACCGGCGCATCGACCGAAGGCATGCCGTGCTTGGCGGCGAGCGCATGCGCCTGCTTGGCGCTTTCGACGTCGATGGTCGAGCAGTCGATGATCAGCGTGCCCTTGGCCATGTGCGGGATGACCTCGTTCCAGACCCCGAGCACGTGCTTGCCGGCCGGCAGCATCGTGATGACGGCATCGGCGCCCTTCACCGCAGACGCGCTGGTCTCCGCGATCGCGGCGCCGTCGCTTTTCGCCTGATCGCGGGAGGCCGCGACCAGATCGAACGCGATGACCTTGTGGCCGGCCTTGACCAGATTGGCCGCCATCGGCCCACCCATGTTGCCGAGCCCAATGAATGCGACGTGTGCCATGGATGAGTCCTCCGCTTGCGGCGTTTCTATTTGCTGTTCGGAAAGGTCAGTTCGTCGGCGCCGATCTCGGCGAAGTAAGGCGCTGTCATCTCCGGCGTCACATCCTCGATGCGCGACGGCGACCATTTCGGATTGCGGTCCTTGTCGATCACGGCGGCGCGCACGCCCTCGCGGAAATCGTCGCTGGCGAACACTTCGAGCGCGGCGCGATATTCACGCACCAGGCACTCCTCCAGCGTCGCGGTGGCCCGCGCCAGCCGCAGCAGCTTGAGCGTCACCACCATGCCGCGCGGTGATTTTTCGCCGAGCGTCTTCAAGGTCGCCTGCGCCAGCTCGGAGCCATCGGCCTTCAGCGCGGCGATGATGTCCTCGATCCGGCCACGGGCGAACCAGCCGTCGATCTTCGCTTGCAGCGCGGCCACGGGCCCAGCCGTCTCGCCGGTGGCGAAACCCTCGATCAGCCTGTCGATGTTGGCCGAATTCGTGCCCGGCGCGACCCTGGTCAGCGCCTCGCGCAGCGCCGGCAGCTTCGCGCTCGGCACCACGGCGTCGGCGAATTTGGCGTAGATCGCATCGGGGCCGTTCATGGTGGTGCCAGTGAGCCCGAAATAGCTGCCGAGTTCGCCCGGCGAACGCGACAACAGCCAGGTGCCGCCGACGTCGGGGAAGAAGCCGAGACCGACCTCGGGCATCGCGAGCTTTGTTCGCTCCGTCACCACGCGATGGCGGCTGTGCGCCGACAGCCCGACGCCGCCGCCCATCACGATGCCGTCCATGAAGGCGACATAGGGTTTTGGAAATTTCTTGATCCGCGCGTTGAGGATGTATTCGTCGCGCCACAGGATCTTGCCGAGGTCGCCCTTGACCTTCGAGCTTTCCCAGAGCGCGCGGATATCGCCGCCGGCGCAGAGGCCGCGCTCGCCGGCGCCTTCCAGCACGATCACCGCGATATCAGGATCGACCTCGAATGCACCGAGCGCCCGGTCAATGTCGTGAAACATCTCCAGCGTCACCGCATTGATCGCCTTCGGCCGGTTGAGGCGGATGATGCCGGCCGAACCTTCCTTCCGCGCGATCAGGTCGCCCTCAGCGGCCACATCATTCATCGTGCGCCCTCGATCAGCTTGCGCGACACGATCAGCCGCATGATTTCATTGGTGCCTTCGAGAATCTGGTGCACGCGCAGATCGCGCACGATCTTCTCGACGCCGTATTCGCTGAGGTAGCCATAACCGCCATGCAATTGCAGCGCCTGGTTGGCGACCTCGAAGCCGACGTCGGTGCCGAAGCGCTTGGCCATCGCGCAGAGCATGGTCGCGTCCGGATCCTTGCGGTCGAGCGCAGCCGCGGCGCGCCACAGGAAGGTGCGCGCGGCCTCAAGCTCGGTCGCCATGTCGGCGATCTTGAACTGCAGCGCCTGGAATTCGTCGAGGCGTTTGCCGAATGCCTTGCGGTCCTTCATGTAGGCGAGCGCCTTGTCGAGCGCTGTCTGCGCGCCGCCGAGCGAGCAAGCCGCGATGTTGAGCCGGCCGCCGTCGAGGCCGGCCATCGCGATCTTGAAGCCGATGCCCTCTTCGCCGAGCCGGTTCTCGACCGGCACGCGCGCATTCTCGAACACCACGGCGCGGGTCGGCTGCGCGTTCCAGCCCATCTTGCGCTCATTGGCGCCGAACGACACGCCCGGCGTCTTGCCGTCGATCACGATCGTCGAGACGCCGCCCGGGCCATCGCCACCGGTGCGCACCATCGCGACCAGGATGTCGGTGCTGCCTGCGCCGGAGATGAACTGCTTCTGGCCGTTGAGCACGTATTGATCGCCGTCGCGCACCGCGCGGGTGCGCAGCGCGGCCGCATCCGAACCGGCGCCCGGTTCGGTCAGGCAGTAGCTCGCCAACAGCTCCATGGTGCAGAGCTTTGGCAGCCATCTGTGGCGCTGGGTGTCGTTGCCAAAGGCATCGATCATCCAGGACGCCATGTTGTGGATCGAGATGAAGGCCGATGTGGTCGGGCATCCCGTCGCCAAGGCCTCGAAGATCAGCGCCGCGTCGAAACGGCTCATCGCCGAGCCGCCGACGTCGTCCTTGATGTAGATGCCGCCGATGCCGAGGCTCGCCGCCTCGCGCATCACGTCGACCGGAAAGTGTTTCTTTTCGTCCCATTCGAGCGCGTGCGGCGCGATCTTCTCCGCCGCGAACGCCCGCGCCATGTCGCGAATGGCGATCTGGTCTTCGTTGAGAGCGAACTGCATTCAGGGCTGCTCATCTTGTCGTCATTGCGAGGAGCGAAGCGACGAAGCAATCCATTTCTCAGCTCGGGAAAGATGGATTGCTTCGCTCCGCTCGCAATGACGGGTGGGCTACACCATCACTTCATCGTCGGGATCGAGAACTCCGCACCTTCCTTGACGCCGGACGGCCAGCGCGAGGTCACCGTCTTGGTCTTGGTGTAGAAGCGGATCGAGTCCGGGCCGTGCTGGTTGAGGTCGCCGAAGCCCGACTTCTTCCAGCCGCCGAAGGTGTAGTAGGCGATCGGCACCGGGATCGGCACGTTGATGCCGACCATGCCGACATTGACCTTGGCCGCGAAGTCGCGCGCCGCGTCGCCGTCGCGGGTGAAGATCGCAACGCCGTTGCCGTAGTCGTGATCCGACGGCAGCGCCAGCGCCTCGTGATAGTCGTGGGCGCGGACCACCGAGAGCACCGGGCCAAAGATCTCTTCCTTGTAGATCCGCATGTCCTTGGTGACGTTGTCGAACAGCGAGCCGCCGAGATAGAAGCCCTTCTCGTAGCCCTGCATCTTGAAGCCGCGGCCGTCGACCGCAAGCGTCGCGCCTTCCTTGATGCCGATGTCGATGTAGCTCTTCACCTTCTCGACCGCCTCGCGCGTCACCAGCGGGCCGTAATCGGCCGACGGATCGACCGAGGTGCCGATCTTGAGGCTCTCAACGCGCGGGATCAGCTTTTCCATCAGCCGGTCGGCGGTGGTCTTGCCGACGGGGACCGCGACCGAGACCGCCATGCAGCGCTCGCCGGCGGAGCCGTAGCCGGCGCCGATCAGCGCATCGACCGTCTGGTCCATGTCGGCATCAGGCATCACGATGGCGTGGTTCTTGGCGCCGCCAAAACACTGGCAGCGCTTGCCGGTCTGCGCGGCGCGTTCATAGATATACTGTGCAATGGGCGTCGAGCCGACGAAGCCGATCGCCTTGATGTCGGGATCGTCGAGGATGGCGTCGACCGCCTCCTTGTCGCCGTTGACGACGTTGAGGATGCCGGCCGGCAGGCCCGCCTCGATCATCAGCTCGGCGAGCATCATCGGAACGCCGGGATCGCGCTCGGAGGGCTTCAGGATGAACGCATTGCCGCAGGCGATCGCGGGCGCGAACTTCCACATCGGGATCATCGCGGGGAAATTGAACGGCGTAATGCCGGCGACGACGCCGAGCGGTTGCCGCAGCGAATAGATGTCGATGCCGGGGCCGGCGCCTTCGGTGTATTCGCCCTTCATCAGATGCGGGATGCCGCAGGCGAACTCGGCGACCTCGAGGCCGCGCTGGATGTCGCCCTTGGCGTCCGGAACGGTCTTGCCGTGCTCGCGCGCCAGCAGCTCGGCGAGCTTGTCGTAGTCGCGCTGCACCAGCTCGACGAACTTCATCATGACGCGGGCGCGGCGCTGCGGGTTGGTCGCGGCCCATTCCGGCTGTGCCGCCTTGGCATTTTCGACCGCGGCGCGGACCTCCGCCTTGGAGGCCAGCGCCACCTTGCCCTGGACCTCGCCGGTCATCGGCTCGAAGACATCAGCCGTGCGGCCCGAATTACCCTTGACCTCCTTGCCACCGATGAAATGTCCGATTGAGCGCATGGATAACCTCCCTTGAACACCAGAATCGCGAGCGCGCGACACCACTTTACAAACTCTATTGACCTGCATTTTATTGGATACAAGTCCGATAAATTGCACCATAGATGTGCGGAAATGCTGGATCAAGGCGGCGGCACGATCGACTGGGACGACTTCCGCTTCGTGCTGTCAATCGTGCGCGGCGGATCGGTGTCGGCTGCGGCAAAACAGCTCGGCGTCGATCATGCCACCGTGATCCGCCGTGTCGACCGGCTGGAACGTCACCTCTCCGCAAAGCTGTTTGACCGCCGCAAGACCGGCTATCTCCTGACCGAAGCCGGCCAGCGCGTCGCCGACAGCGCGGAGGCCATGGAATCCACCATCGTCGCCAACCAGGAGGCGGTCGGCGGCTCGCGCGCGCACCTCACCGGCACGGTGCGGATCGGCGCGCCCGACGGCTTTGGCAGCCACTTCCTGGCCTCGCGGCTGGTCAAGTTCACCGAGCGGTACCCCGATCTCGATCTGCAACTGGTGGCCACCGCGCGGCTGTTCTCCCTCTCCAAGCGCGAGGCCGATATCGCGATCAGCCTGACCATGCCGAAGGAAGGCCGCATCGTCGGCCGCAAGCTCTTGGACTACACGCTCGGGCTCTATGCCGCGCCTGCCTATCTCGCCAAGACACCTGACATTGCCGCGCGTGCCGACCTCCTGCAGCACCGCTTCGTCGGCTATATCGAGGAGCTGCTGTTCACGCCGGAGCTCGACTATCTGCCGCAGGTCTCGCCGAAGATCTCCGCCAAATTCCGCAGCGCCAATCTGATCGCCCAGCTCAATGCCACCATCGCGGGCTTCGGCATCGCGGTGCTGCCGCATTTCATGGCCACGGCCCATCCGGAGCTGACGCCGGTGCTGCCGGACGAGGTGCGGATCTCCCGCACCTTCTGGCTGCTGATGCATGCCGACAGCAAGGACCTCGCCCGCATCCGCGCGGTGGCCGACTATATCTACGAGACGGTGGAAACCGAGCGCGCGCTGTTTGGCGGGCCTTAAGGCGCGCACCTCGTTAACCCGTCATCCTGAGGAGCCGCGAAGCGGCGTCTCGAAGGATACACGGCCCCGCTCGTGCCCGTCGCCCTTCGAGACGGCCGCGTTGCGGCCTCCTCAGGATGACGGATATGGAGTGGGTGCGCTGACCGAAGCGCCTAATTCACCTTCTTCTTGGCCGCCGGCTTGCTGGCCGTCGCGGAGCCGCGCCCCAGCACGGCTTCGCGGCCGGCCGACAAAATCTCCTCGGACAATTCGCCATTGCCCGCGATCCGCGACATCACGATGGTGCCCATCATGGTGGCCAGCGTCGCCATGGCCTGGCGGCGCGCGGTCTTGCGCGGCACGTCGAGGATCTGGTCGGCTATCATGTCGATCATCTGGTCGAGCTTGAGCGAAAACGCCCTGCGGGTCTTCGGGCTCTCGCGCGCGATCTCGGCGCCGAGCGAGGGCACCGCGCAGCCCTGGCCGGGATCGTCGCGATGGGCCGCCGTCAGATAGCCGTCGACGATGGTCGCCAGCCGCTTCTCCGGCGGCATCTCGGCCACCACGCGGCGCCAGCGCTCGGTGGCGCGGTCCATCGCATAGTTGAAGGCCTCGATCACCAGCGCCTCGCGCGAATCGAAATGCGCGTAGAAGCCGCCATGGGTCAGGCCGGCGTCCTTCATCAGGTCGGCGACGCCGATGCCGTGTGCCCCTTTTTCGCGCAGCCGCACCGCGGCCTTGCGCACGATCCGGGCGTGGGTCTCCTGCTTGTGTTCTTTGGAATAGCGCATACCAGGCTCATGGAATGTTTCTAATCATACAATAGCAGATTTGCGGCGAAAAAGCTGCATCTATTTCGCGTTCGGTCCCCCGCCGATCATGGCAAAGGTCGCGGTCGCGTGCACCGCAAGGTTGCCCTTGCCGTCGCGGACCAAACCCTCGGCGTAGCTGGTCTGCCGCCCGAGCTTGATCACCTTGCCCTCGGCGAGGATAGTTCCCGAGCGCACCGACAGCGGCCGCAGATAGGTCAGTTTGAGATCCAGCGTCACCGAGGCCTGCCCGGCCGGCAGCACGGTCGAGATCGCGCAGCCCATCGCGGTATCGAGCAGCGCCGCTGCGGTCGCGCCGTGCAGCAGGCCGATGCTGTTCTCAAGGCTCTCATGCGCATCAAGTTCCATGACAATTCGTTCAGGTTCGACCACGCTCATGCGCAAGCCAATCAGCTTCGCCATCGGCGGCGGCGGCAACAGGCCGTCGCGGATCGCGCACATCGCCTCCATTCCCGACATCGCCGCCACGGCCTTCGCGGCCGGTCCGGGCGCCTGCCATTCCACCACGCGGACGCGCAACAGATCGGGCGAGAACAGGTCGACGGCAGCGGCGGTGGACATGGCGGCTCCATTTAAATGACGATCATAATTCTATTGCGCCATAGCCGCCGGCGCAACCTCCCCTCCCATCCCTTGACAGCGACGTGATTTGTCCGGGACATGGCCCGATCATTTTCCAGCTCGCGAGACCCTGCCATGGACATGCTCAACCCGCACTGCGGCATCACCAGAGACTCCAGGGGCGTCGTCCGGCTCACGATCTGCAACGCCGGCAAGCTCAACATCGTTAGCTCCGCCGTCACCAACGGCGTGCGCGAAGGGTTTGCGCACCTCGCCTCCGACAAAGGCATCCGCGCGGTGATCCTCGCAGGCGAAAGCGAGCGCAGCATGATCGGCGGCGCCGACATCAAGGAGATGGCGACGCTCGACCCAACATCCGCGGAAGCGTTCATCAGCCGCCTGCGTGATCTCTGCGAGGCCGTGCGCAGGTTTCCGGCGCCGGTGATCGCCCGCCTGCCCGGCTGGTGCCTCGGGGGCGGGCTGGAGGTCGCGGCCGCCTGCGACCTGCGTATAGCGGCGCATGATGCGATGTTCGGCATGCCCGAGGTCCGCGTCGGCATCCCCTCGGTGATCCACGCGGCGCTGTTGCCGCGGCTGATCGGCTGGGGCCGCGCGCGCTGGCTGATGATGACCGCGGAGAACATCGACGCCCAGACCGCGCTGGCCTGGGGCCTGGTCGATGCTGTGGCAAAGCCTGGCGGCCTTGACAACGCCGTCGAGCACACCGTGACGGCGCTGCTCGCATGCGGCCCCGAAGCGCTGCGGATCCAGAAGGACCTGCTGCGGCAATGGGAAGAGCTGCCGCTGACGGAATCGGTCAATCTCAGCGTCGGCGTGTTCGGACAATCGTTCCTGACCGGCGAGCCGCAGCGGTTGCTGCAGGGCTTCCTGGACCGCAAGCGGTAGCAAGGACCCGTAGATGGGGTACCTGACAAACTGTTGACCGCCGGCCGCAGCCTACTAGGCTAGACTCCAAACGCGAGCTGCACCGAGAACGTCGGTCCGGGCCAGCCAAGCGCAAGCCAACAATCACCTACGGGAAAGTCGCTCAAGGTCATTCTTCAAAAGCTGCAGGAGGACATATGGTCCAAAAGCGCGACGTTCCCGGCATCCGACCCTATGATGCTCCAGCAGGCGGGTGGGGCGCTCTCAAGGCGACCGCGATCGCCGTTCGCGGCCAGATGGAATTAGTCGAGGCGCCGATCACGCTGCTGCGGACCAACAAGCCCGATGGATTCGACTGCCCGGGCTGCGCCTGGCCGGACAAGGAACACACCTCCACCTTCCAGTTCTGCGAGAACGGCGCCAAGGCGGTGACGTGGGAGGCGACCAGCAAGCGCGTCACGCCGGACTTCTTCGCCGCCCACACCGTCACCGAGCTGCTCGGCTGGAGCGATTTCCATCTCGAGAACGAAGGCCGCCTCACTCATCCCCTCGCCTATGACGCCGCGAGCGACACCTACCAGCCGATCGAATGGGACGATGCCTTCGCGCGGATCGGCCAAAGCCTCCGCAGGCTGCCCGATCCCAACATGGCTGAATTCTACACCTCCGGCCGCGCGTCGAACGAGGCTGCGTTCCTGTTCCAGATCTTCGCGCGCGAATATGGCAGCAACAATTTTCCCGACTGCTCCAACATGTGCCACGAGGCGACCAGCGTCGGCCTGCCGCAGTCGATAGGCATCGGCAAGGGCACGGTGTCGCTGGAGGATTTCGACCATTGCGAGCTGATCATCGCAATGGGCCACAATCCCGGCACCAACCATCCGCGGATGATGGGCACCCTGCACGAGGTCTCGCGCCGCGGCGTGCCGATCATCGTGTTCAATCCGTTGCGGGAACGCGCGCTGGAGCGGTTCGCCGATCCGCAGGACCCGATCGAGATGGCGACCTTCAGCTCGACGCGGATCGCCTCGACCTACTATCAGCCGAAGGTCGGCGCCGATGCCGCGGTGCTGAAGGGCATCATGAAGGCGCTGATCGAGCAAGATGACGCGACGCACGATGTGCTCGATCACGACTTCATCGCCGAGCACACCAACGGCTTTGCGGCCTTCACCGCCGACCTGCGCGAAACGTCGTGGGAGGCGATCGAGGCCGTGTCCGGCTTTTCCCGCGCCCAGCTCGGCGTGGTCGCTGGCGCCTATGCGAAATCCAAGGCCACCATCGTCACCTATGGCATGGGCATCACCCAGCACATGCGCGGCACCGACAATGTGCAGCAGATCGCCAATTTGCTGCTGCTCAAGGGCAATTTCGGCAAGCCCGGTGCCGGCATCTGCCCGCTGCGCGGCCATTCCAACGTGCAGGGCAACCGCACCGTCGGCATCACCGAGAAGCCCAACGTTCCGATGTTCGAGGGCATCGAGCGCACCTTCGGCTTCAAGCCGCCGCGGCATCACGGCCATGACGCGGTCGCCGCGATGGAGGCGATCGACGAGGGCCGCTCAAGGGTCCTGATCTGCCTCGGCGGCAATTTCGCCATCGCGCTGCCCGATCCCGAGCGCTGCGCGGCCGGGATGCGCAAGCTCGAGCTTGCCGTGCATCTGGGAACGAAGCTCAACCGCTCGCATCTTCTGGTCGGCAAGCAATCGATCATCCTGCCGGTGCTGGGGCGTACCGAGCAGGATATCCAGGCCTCGGGGCCGCAGGCCATCACGGTGGAAGATTCCATGTCGATGGTGCACGCCTCGCGCGGAAAGCTCACGCCGGCCTCGGAGCATCTGCGTTCGGAATCCGCCAGCATCGCCGGCATGGCGATGGCGACCCTGCCGGCGAGCAAGGTGGCGTGGAGCGAGCTGATCGCCGACTACGACCGCATCCGCGACGCCATCGAGGGCGTCTTCCCCGACTTCAAGGATTATAACGCGCGGATCCGGATTCCCGGCGGCTTCCGCCTGCCGCTGCCGCCGACCGAGCGCAAATGGCCGACCAAGTCGGGCAAGGCCGAATTCCTGATCTTCGACGGCCTCGAGGAAGACCCGGTGCTGTCGGACAAGACTGTCCTCAAACTCACGACCATCCGCAGCCACGATCAGTACAACACCACGATCTACGGATTGAACGACCGCTATCGCGGCGTGTTCGGACGGCGCGACGTATTATTTGCGAACGCCGACGATCTCGCCGGGCTTGGCCTCGCCCACGGCGATCTGGTCGAGATCGAGACCGCCCTGCCAGCCGGCGAGCCGCGTCGCCTGACCCTCACCGCAATCGTCTACGAGATCACGCGCGGATCGGTTGCCGCCTATTATCCCGAAGCCAACGGCCTAGTGCCGCTCGACTATCAGGACAAGGAAAGCGGCACGCCGTCCTACAAATCGGTACCAGTGCGCATCCGCCGCGCGGGGCAATAGCTTGAAGCCCGGATGGAGCGCAGCGAAATCCGGGACGGATCATCTGCGGATCGACCAGCCCCCCAATTGCACGACCCCTGTCATCGGGCGCGCATTTTTGGGCTTGCCAAGCCCTTGCCGTCAATTTCTTATTAGAATGATTTTCCGGCACGCACAGGCGCGTGCGTGCTGCCCCACGTGTAAGGACGATTGTTACTGAACGTATCCAATTTGACCCGTGCGGAGTGGATTGAGATGATCACTGAAATCGCACAAATCGAAATCAAGCCGGGCACTGAGAAGAACTATGAAGCTGCCATTGCCAAGGCAGCCACACTGCCGCCGGTCGAGGGCTTCCACGGCTTCGAGCTGCATCGTTCGATTGAAAAGCCCTCGCGCTACCGCTTCATTGCCAAGTGGGACACTGTCGAAGCCCACAATGCCTTTCGCGGCTCCGAGAAATTCGGCGAATGGCGCGCTCTGGTTGGACCATATTATGCAGCGCCGCCCGAGGTCGAGCACACCATGATCGTCGTGTCGACGCTCTAGGGTCGATCGCTGACGATTTTTGCGCGAATTGTCTTTTGAGCGAACGAGCTCCCTCTTGTCCAAATCAATTTGCCCAGGAGTTTTGTCATGATGAAACGTAATTTCTGCATGTCTGTTGCCCTTGCCGCCTCGCTTGCCCTTCTGCTGGCAAGCTCGCCGTCCTCGGCCGCGCCTGCCGACGATGTGGTCGCGGGCGCGTTGGCGAAATGGTCCGATGCGTTCGCCAGGAAGGATTGGGACGCCATGGCCGGCCTCTATTCGAAGGATGCGCTGTTCTACGGCTCCACGCCGCCGCTCTACAAAGGACTGGATGGCGTCAAGGCCTATTTTGCCGCACTGCCGCCGATGGTCGGCGCCACGGTCACCTTCAAGGATCTGACCGTCGTGCCGGTCGGAACTGATCTCATCAACATCGCGGGGACCGCGACCTTCACCGTTCCCGGGGCACCGGCGCCGTTCGTGTTTCGCCTGACACAGACCTACGTCAACGACGGCGGCACCTGGAAGATCGCGAGCCATCATGCCTCGCGCCTGGAGGCGCCGCATTAGCCCGTAGCCCCTCACCTGGCATTCGCCGGCGCGTGCACGGGCCAGAGGTCGGCGCGCCAGTGCAGCGCGATCGAGAGCATGGCGATGAAGCCGGCAGCCGCCAGCAGCGTGCCGGTCGCGGTGTAGCCGATCAGGTCGATCAGGCTGCCGGCGGCGAGCAGCCCGAGCGGCAGGCCGTAGATCACCATCATGCGCACGCCCATCACGCGGCCGCGCAGATGCGCGCTGGCGTTGCGCATCAGGATCACGGCGGCCGAGATCATCGACATGCTTTGCGCGATGCCGGCGAGCACGAGGCAAGCCATCGCGACCGGCATGGTCCTGAGCTCCACGAACACCAGGAGCATCGCGTACCAGGCGAGCGTCGCGCCGATCAGGAGACGCGCGATGCGCACGCCGCTGGCCATGCTGAGCGTGATCGAGCCGGTCAGCGAGCCCACCGCAAAACTTGCCGACAGATAGCCGAGCCCGGTCTGGTCAGTATGGAAGATGTCGCGCGCGACGTAAGGCAGCAGGCCGTTGGTCAGCGGAAAGGCGGTGAGATTGGCGAGGAAGGCGACGCAGAGCGCCGCGCGCATGCCGGGACCGCTCCAGGCATAGACGATGCCCTCCTTGAGGTCGCGCAGCAGGCCGGCGCCGGCCGCCGCATCCGCCGCATGCTCAGTGCCGTGCGACTGCACCGGCCGGGTCATGCACAGCATCAGGATCGCGGCCGTGAAATAGAAGCAGGCGATCGCGACATAGACGTAGCCGATGCCGAGGGCAGCAAACAGGCTGGCGCCGGTCAGGGCCCCCGCGATGCGCGCCGAGTCCTGCGTGGTGCGCGCCAAAGAGATGGCGCCGACCAGCCGCTCCGGCGGCATGATGTCGGCGAGCAGCGCGCCGCGCACGCCGAGGTCGGAGGGGCGGATCAGCCCCATCAGCGTGACGATGATCATGACGTTGAACGGCGCCAGATGCCCCGATAGCGCGAGCGTCATGATGGTCCCGGAGAGCACCGTGTAGGCAAAGCGCATCGCGGCCAGCAGATCGCGGTGCCCGAGCCGGTCGCCGATCATGCCGACGACGGGCGCGATCAGCGTCCCGACATATTGCAGCGAGGCGAGCACGGTCAAAAGCAGCACCGAGCCGGTCTCGACCATGATGTACCAGCCGAGCACCAGCGTCTCGACCTCGAACGCCCAGGAGGTGAGCAGGTCGGACGGCCATTGAAAGCGATAGCTGCGGATTCGAAATGGCGCGAGCGCTGAACTCAGTCCGGCTCCGCTCACAACGCGATGACGCGCTTCACGGCGTTCCCTGCCCTGTTCTTGATTCTTCTGGGAAAATTCCCGTTTCGGCAGGGTAGCGGTGGCGACGCGGGAGTCAATGCAAACGGCCGCATGCAGCCATGCTCATCGGCGCTTGTCGGCGAGATATCGTATCGTGGCGCGGGTGACCGCGAGGCTGCCGCTCATTCGCGAGCGGCAGCCTCGCGATTCAGTGATCAGCTGCCGGGCGGGCTATAGGAGGAGCGCAGCTTGGCCGCGTTCTGTCGCACCTGCTTGATCTCGTCCTGCGTGAAGAGGCGCGTCAGCTTCACGTTCTGCAAGGTGCCGGTCGTGACGGCCAGTCCGGAAATGGCCGGCGCCACGCTTGGATCGGGGACGTCGAAGATGATCATGACGCCGGGACCATCGGTGGCCGTGCTGTACATCGACACCAGCTTTCCGCTGGCCGCTTCAATCAACTTGGTCGCCGCCTCCTGACGGCTCTTCGCGGGATTTTCCAGAATGGCGTTGAGAGCGCGTGGCGTATATTGCCCAGTCATACAAAAATGCATGGCATGCTCCTTCTGAATTGGTGAAAGCAGACTTCCGTGCCGCCCCGGATGGGCCGACACGTTCGCCGCACTGAAAAGATGCTGAAAGTGGACTGCCCTGCCGTGGGCATGACGCCGCCAGTGACTCTCGGGAATTCGGCACGTCCCGTGGCGGCTCTGCCCACAGCTTACATCAGCTGCTTGTCGGGCGAAAGAGCCGGGCTCGCTGCATTGCAATTAGGCCAAGGGACTGACGGCGAAGAAATTGCCTGCGCACGAGCTGGCAGATCAGAGAGCCGTCGATGACTCGACTGCATCGGCAAACCGTTTCGCGTCACGGAGAACCGGATAGATCCCGACGCAGGTGAGCACGCCGAACACGGTTGCGCCAAAGGTTCGCGTGACGTCCGCCGATTGGGCGATGATTGACATCACGGCGATGCCGAAGCCCGACGAGAGCATGCAGAAGAAAACATAGGACCAAAGGAATTGCGTGGCACGCTCCTTGGCCGTTCTGCTCGCGACAAACCGCCGAACTTCGCGGCGCGTCCAGAACCAGTCGGAGATGATGGGGATTCCGAACAGAACCGTGACCGAAAGAGTGAGGCCTTCGAAATGCACGATCGTGCTCGCAAGGCACAGGCCGAACACAAAGGCTCCGACTGCGCCGCAACAAGCATGCGCGAAGAGTTTCCCGACGCTGATGGGGCCAGCGCTGATTGCGGCCATATCCGTGCCTCCTCCGGCCGAGCGGCGTTTGCACCATCATACCGCAAAAGTCCGCGCTGCGTCCCCGTCGCGAGATTGTCTCCGAGTTGTCAGCGGTCATCGCCCGACTTGATCGGGCGATGACGCCGCGGCTTCTCGGCTCAAGCGTTGGCGTCTCTGGAGTACTGGATCGCCCGGACAAGCCGGGCGACGACACCGAACAAGATGCAACGACGGCGGCGCTGCTGCGCGCGACACCCCGTGCCGCACCGCGATCCGCCTCATGCGAACACGACAATTTGTCATGCGGGTTGCAAATTTTGCGGCGCATCATATGATTGATATCATCCCATAAATCTCCGACTCGAGGGAGTTCCAACATGGCATCCAGCCCTGATCCAGTCGTCATCCTCTCCGCCGCCCGCACCCCGCTCGGCCGCTTCATGGGCGAGCTCACGCCGCTCGCCGCGCACAAGCTCGGATCGCACGTGATCGGCGCGGCGCTGGAGCGTGCCAAGCTTGCGCCGGAGCGCATCGACGAGGTGTTCATGGGCAATGTGCTGCCGGCAGGCCAGGGCCAGGCCCCTGCCCGCCAGGCCGCGCGCGGCGCCAAATTGCCCGACGCCACCGGCGCCACCACCGTCAACAAGGTCTGCGGCTCCGGCATGAAGGCGACCATGCTGGCCCATGACATCATCAAGGCCGGCTCGGCCGAGATCGTGCTCTCAGGCGGCATGGAGAGCATGAGCAACGCGCCGTACCTCTTGCAGAAAGCGCGCGGCGGCTACCGCGCCGGCCACGACCGCATCATCGACCACATGATGATGGACGGACTGGAGGATGCCTATGAGACCGGACGTTCGATGGGCGATTTCGGCGAGGCCACCGCGGAAGCCTATCAGTTCACCCGCGCCGACCAGGACACGTATGCGATGGAGACGCTGAGCCGCGCCCGAAGAGCGGTCGAGGGTGGCGCCTTCAAGGCCGAGATCGCGCCGATCACACTTGCCGAGAAGGCCGGTCCGCGGATCATCGCCAATGACGAGCATCCGCTGAAGGTCGATCCCGAGAAAATCCCCGGGCTGAAGCCGGCGTTCCGCGCCAATGGCACCATCACGCCGGCCGCCTCCTCGGCCAACGCCGACGGCGCCGCGGCGCTGATCCTCGCCCGCCGCTCACTCGCCGATCGCGACGGCCTGCCCGTGCTGGCCGAGATCAAGGGCCACGCCACCCACAGCCAGGAGCCGCAGTGGTTCACCACGGCGCCGATCCCGGCGATCAGGAAGCTGCTCGACAAGGTCGGCTGGAGCGTCGGCGACGTCGACCTGTTCGAGATCAATGAGGCGTTCGCGGTGGTGGCGATGGCCGCGCAGCGCGATCTCGGGATTCCGCGCGACCGGCTCAACATCAATGGCGGCGCGTGCGCGCTCGGCCATCCGATCGGCGCCACCGGTGCCCGGCTGATCGTGACCTTGCTGCATGCGCTCGAGGCGCAGGGCCTCAAGCGCGGCGTCGCCGCACTGTGCATCGGCGGCGGCGAAGCCACCGCGATCGCGGTGGAGCGGGTGACGCACTGAGGCTTGCTGCTCTCTCGTGCAGAGCTTTCCGCAGACGGACCCCGCCTCTCCCGCTTGCGGGGCAAGCGCCCCGCAAGCGGGAGAGGGAGCCTACCGTTTCCGGGGTGACAAATTTCAACCTTCGTCCCATGTCCTAAAACGAGGGAACTTCGTCATTTTAGCCATTGCCTCCCCGTGCCATATTGCGCATAGCCAAAACCTCTCACCTCGATCGATCTGAGGCCCAATGATCTCGAACTGGCTTGCTGCAACCCTCGCCCGCCGCAACATCCATTACGGCTGGGTGATGGTCGGCGTGACCTTCCTCGCCGCGCTGATCTCGGCCGGCACCGTCGGCGCGCCCGGCGTCTTCATCGTGCCCTTGCAGAAGGAATTCGGCTGGAGCACTGCTGAAATCTCCTCCGCGCTGTCGATTCGCTTCATCCTGTTCGGGCTGATGGCGCCGTTCGCCGCTGCGCTGATGAACCGCTACGGCCTGCGCAACGTGACCCTCGCCGCACAGCTGATCGTGGTGTCCGGCCTCGTCGCCTCCCTGTTCATGACCCAGGTCTGGCAGTTGATGCTGCTATGGGGCGTCGTGATCGGGATCGGCACCGGCATGACCGCGCTGGTGCTCGGCGCCACCATCGCCACGCGCTGGTTCGTGGCGCGCCGCGGCCTCGTGCTCGGCATGATGACCGCGAGCGTCGCAACCGGGCAACTCGCCTTCCTGCCGCTGCTCGCGACCCTGACCGAACGCTACGGCTGGCGCATCGCGCTTGGGCTGGTCTGCGTCGTGCTCGGCGTCGCGGCGTTTGCCGTGCTGATGGTGATGCGCGACCGGCCGAGCGACGTGGGCCTGCGTCCGTTCGGCGATGAGGGCACGGCGCCGCTGCCGGCGCCGCCGCCGGCGAATGCCCCGATCATGGCGGCCGCGCTCGGCACGCTGCGCGAGTCCTCGAAGTCATCGGCGTTCTGGATCCTGTTCGCGACCTTCTTCGTCTGCGGCGCCTCGACCAACGGCCTCGTCCAGGTGCATCTGATCCCGATGTGCCTCGATTACGGCATCCCGCAGGTGCAGGCCGCGAGCCTGCTCGCCGCGATGGGGATCTTCGATTTCTTCGGTACCATCATCTCGGGCTGGCTGTCGGACCGCTTCGACAATCGCAAGCTGCTGTTCTGGTATTACGGCCTGCGCGGGCTGTCGCTGATCTGGCTGCCGTACTCGAATTTCACGTTCTACGGCCTGTCGCTGTTTGCGATGTTCTACGGGCTCGACTGGATCGCGACCGTGCCGCCGACGGTGCGGCTCACCGCGCAGCGCTTCGGCGCCGAACGCGCCAACCTGGTGTTCGGCTGGATCTTCGCCGGCCATCAGCTCGGCGCCGGCGCGGCGGCATTCGGTGCCGGCCTGTCGCGCACGATCTATGCGAGCTACCTGCCGGCGTTCTTCATCGCCGGCGCGCTCTGCGTGATCGCATCCGGGCTGGTGCTGGCGATCTCGCGCCAGCCGCAATCGCAGCCGCAGGCCAAGGCGGTCGCAGCGTAAAGAAAATGGTGCGCAAGGCCATTGCGCGCCATCAGTCGTTGCGGACGACGTCCTTATTCCGCAGCGAGGCCAGTCGGCTCGGCCTCAACGGCCTGCTTGTTGTAGTCGTGCACGACGCGGCCGAACGGCAGCGTCAGGTCGGCGATGTAATGATGCGCACCGACCACGCGCTTGACCGGGAAGTCGGCGACCGGCGCGTTGACATGCGGCACCAGATGCAGCCGGCCGGGGCCGATCCACGAGCCCTTGACGACGATGTCGGTGAGGTTGATCGCGACCAGCTGGCAGATCTCGAGATGACCGTCGACGCCGGGGATCATCTTCAGATTGATCTGCGTCTTCGACAGCGTCGCGCGGGTGACGTCGCCATTGCCGGCCATGCTCTCATGCTTGTAGCCCATCGTGCCCATGGCGACGAGCTGGCCGGCATATTCCAGCGTACCGGTCAGCGTGTCCTTGACGATCTCGAGCTTGGGATGGGCATACTTTTTGGGAAAGCCCCAGATCTCGCGCCCCGCCGCGATCGGCGGATCGTCGTCGAGATACATCTGGCAGACGAAGTTGACGTCCTCGCCATGTAGCTTCGCCGGGATCACGAGGCCGGACTCGGTATAGCTGCCGAAGCCGGACGAGTCGGGCATCCTGATCCATTCATAATGCACGATCGGGTCGGCGATCGGCTGCAGCGGCTCGGGCAGGCCGGCGCGGATCAGCTCCGGATCGGTCTCATAGGTGATGACGAGGAATTCGCGATCGACGAAACGATAAGGACCGGCCGGATAGCTCGGACCGGCCGCGGGCATCGACGGAAGCTTGAGCAGATCTTCCCTGCGCATCGCAAAATCCCCCTGTTTGAAACCGTTGCGACAAGGCTAGCGGCCGAGATTGACAGCGATGTGAGGGATTTCCGTCAGCGGCATGACCTGCCGTTGGCGGCGAGGCCAACGCTAACCATGCAACAAGACGCACCTGACCAGCGGCCCGCGCGCGGCGACTTGTCATCACCGCGTCATCGATGCGCTGAATTCTCGCCGCAAATTGGAGAAACCGGCCATGGATGCGCGATCCCCTCACCCCGACACCAATCACGCGATACCGGGCTGGCGACCGGAAGGCTGCAATCGCGTGGCGCTGGTGCTGCAGGGCGGCGGCGCGCTCGGCGCCTATCAGGCCGGCGTCTACCAGGCGCTGCACGAATCCAACATCGAGCCGGACTGGGTCTGCGGCGTCTCGATCGGCGCGATCAATTCGGCGCTCATCGCCGGCAATCCGCCCGAGAAGCGGCTGGAGCGGCTGCATACGTTCTGGGACCGCATCACCAGCCGCAAGATCTGGCACTACACGCCCGACGGCGACATCTTCCGCAAGGCGCGCAACTTCACCAGCTCGTTGATGACGACGACGCTGGGGCAACCCGGCTTCTTCACGCCGCATCAGACCAATCCCTGGTTCAGCCCGACCGGCGCGCGCACCGCCACCAGCTATTACGACACCACGCCCTTGCGCGAGTCGCTGCTCGAGCTGGTCGATTTCGACCGCATCAATTCCAAGAAGATGCGTTTCGCGGTCGGCGCCGTGAACGTGCTGTCCGGCAATTTCATCTATTTCGACAATGCCCATGACGAGATCGTCCCCGAGCACATCATGGCGAGCGGCGCGCTGCCGCCGGCGCTGCCGATGGTGAAGGTCGGCACCGATCATTTCTGGGACGGCGGCATCGTCTCCAACACGCCGCTGCAGCATCTGCTCGACCAGGAGGACAATGCCAACTCGCTGGTGTTCCAGGTCGACCTGTTCTCGGCGCGCGGCGCGCTGCCGCGCGACATCCAGGACGTGATGGCCCGCCACAAGGACATCATGTATTCCTCGCGCACGCGCTACAACACCGACGTCTACCGCAGGACCTACGCCCTTCGCACCGCCCTGCACAACGCGCTGGCGAAGATCCCCGACGATCAATTGTCGGAGGACGAGCACAGGCTCAAGCAATCGAACAGCCGGCTGCCGGGGATCACGCTGCTGCAACTGATCTATCAGCAGAAGGCCTATGAGGGCGACGCCAAGGACCACGAATTCTCCGGCACCTCGATGCGCGAGCATTGGGCGAGCGGACACGAGGACACCAAGCGCTCGCTGAAGCGCCGCGACTGGATCAAGATGCCCGAGAACGGCATGGGCATCGTGATCCACGACGTGCATCGCGAGAGCGAGCCGTAGCCATTTGTCGTTCCGGGGCGATGCGAAGCATCGAACCCTCAGGTGCGCAATTGCGCACCGAGAATCTCGAGATTCCGGGTTCGGTCCTGCGGACCGCCCCGGAATGACAGTGTTAAATCTTACGGCCGCGTCGACATGTTGCCGGGCGGTCCGGGTGTACGAACCGGCTCGGCCAGTCGCGCGAACTCGCAGAGCAGCGATCGCGTCTTGCGCGGATCGATCACTTCCTCGACCCAGAACTTCTCGGCCGAGCGGAACGGCGAGCGCAGCTTGTTGAGGCGGTCCTCGATCTCGCGCAGCTTGGCGGCAGGATCGGCGGCCGCATCGATCTCGGCGCGGTAGGCGGCCTCGATGCCGCCTTCGAGCGGCAGCGAACCCCAATAGGCCGACGGCCAGGCGTAGCGCATCGAGAAGCGGTTGGCCGGCTGATGCACCACGCCGGCGACGCCGAAGGCGTTGCGGATGATGATGGTGCACCAGGGCACCGTGCTCTGGTTGACGGCCGCCATCGCCCGCACGCCGTGACGGATGGTGGCGGACTTCTCGGCCTCGAGCCCGATCATGAAGCCGGGGCAATCCATCAGATAGACCACCGGCAGATGGAAGGTCTCGGCGAAGTCGACCCAGCGCACCACCTTCTGGCAGGCATCCGCGGTCCACGAGCCGCCATAATGGAACGGATCGCTGGCCAGCAGCAGCACCGCCCGGCCCTCGAGCCGCGCCAGGCCGGTGATGACAGGCCGGCCGAAATTGGCGGCGACCTCGAAAAACGAGCCCTTGTCGACCACGGCCTCGATGATCGGCCGCATCTTGTAGACCTGCCGCCGGTTGCGCGGCACCGCCTTCAGCAGCGCCTCCTCCGCGCGTTCGGGATCGTCGGTCGCGGGAATGGTCGGGGGCAAATCGTAGACCGACGACGGCAGATAGGACAGGAAGCGCCGCGCATGGTCGAAGGCCTCCTGCTCGGTATCGACGGCCTGGTCGATCGCGCCGGCGCGGGTTTGGATATCGGCGCCGCCGAGCTCCTGCTTGGTCAGATCCTGGCCGAGCCGCTTCACCACCGGCGGACCCGCAACGAACATCGCAGACGCCTTGGTCATCACCGAATAATGCGTCGCCGCGAGACGCGCGGCGCCGAGACCGGCGACGGAGCCGAGCCCTAGGCCGACCACCGGCACGCGCGCCAGATTGGCGGTCGTGTACCAGTACCAGCGCGTGCCGCCGACGCCGCCCGGCAGATTGGCGGCGCCCTTGGTCTCGATCGTCTTGACCGAGCCGCCGCCGCCGGAGCCTTCGATCACGCGGATGATCGGCAGGCGGAAATCGTGCGCCATCTCCTCCGCCATCAGCGGCTTGGCGGAGATCGATGCGTCGGCCGAGCCGCCGCGCACGGTGAAGTCGTCGCCGACCACGACCACGGTGCGGCCGTCGACCCGGGCCCGGCCGAACACGCAGTTCGCCGGCGTCAGATGCTTGAGCTCGTTGTTCTCGTCATATTCGGCGATGCCGGAGATGGCACCGACCTCATGGAAGCTCTGCTGGTCGACCAATCCATCGATACGTTCGCGGACGGTGAGCCGGCCCTGGTCGCGCTGCCGCTTGACCTTGTCAACGCCTCCCATCTCCCGCGCGAATGCTTCGCGCCGGGCGAGGTCGTCGAGCTCCGGCTTCCAGTTCATTCAGTGCCTCCGCCTTGATGATCTTATTGTTGTTGTGAGCCGTCACCGGAAGCGACTTGCGTTCGATCCGATTGCTGAAGATATCGCCCTCGGCGCCTTCGAGCAGGCTGCCGATCGCGGCGGCGAGTTCGACCATCTGCGGCGCGACCTCGCGATGCAGCCGCTGCTCGTCATACATCGCCGAGAGCAGGCCGATCGTCGTCACCACATAGGTCTGATATTGCGGCGACCACAGCGGCACGCCGACGCCGTTGATGTGCGGGCTCCACAGACCGCAGGCGACGAGGTAGCCGTGCTCTTGCAGATGACGGCGGTTGGCCTCGATGCGCGGCGTCAGCAGCTTCGCGCCCTCGGGAATCTCGCGCTCCATCTCGGCGATCAACGCATCGCCGATCGCGGGATCGAGCGCGGCGGTGTAGGCGTGGCCGGCGGCCGTGGTCGCCATCGAGATGCGGCTGCCGGTCGCCTCATGCAGCCCGAGCGCGTTCGCGGCGCGGGCAAACTCCAGATAGACCATATGAAAGCGGTCCGGGATCACGAAGCCCACGGTGCCTGGCAATTGGTCGGCGACCTCCTGCAGGCGCAGCCGGATCAAATTGCGCAGCTGCAAGCCCTTCATCATCGTGGTGCTCATCGCCACCGCGCTCGGGCCGATGCGATACTTCTGATCACGCGGCAGATACACGAGCTGCCCCATCCGCGTCAGCGTGTGCGTCAAGCGCGACACCGTCGAGCGCGGCAGGCCGCAGCGGTTGGAAATCTCGAGATTGCCTAATCGAGATTCGTGCCCTTCGAAGCATCGCAACACGTCGAAGGCACGCGACACCACCTGGATAACATCATCATCACCAGTCTCGCTGGCGTGCATTCCCTGCCTGCTAAGCCGTTCCGAGCGCCGTCCCATTTTGATAGGCTCCATTCCGTGTGACGGAATAAAATTCCACTTGCAGATGAAGCTACCTCAGGCAATGTGCGGCCACAACAAAAAGCCGTTCGCCGGACGAAATTTCTGGCAGGTCGGTATCGGAGAGTGGAATGCCAGATATCAAGGTCGTGGCCGAAGTCGCCGGGCGCGTGTGCGCGCTTTCCGTTCAAGCCGGCAGCAGCGTCGGCGACGGCGACGAGATTGCCTTCGTCGAGGCGATGAAGATGGAGATACCGGTCACATCGACGACAGCAGGCAAAATCAAGTCGATTCTGGTCAAGATTGACGATGTGATCGCCGAAGGTCAGGCGATTGCGATCGTCGAGACCTGAGGGCCGTCGTCGAAATCTTCCCTCAATGTCCGCGCTTCCTGGCGGCCTCGTCCCGGACGGCCACATCTCTCGGGCAGGCGGCGTTTCACGCGGTCCACCGTTGGAAACGTTTCAGAACCGAAAAGTATCGCAGTACGAAACAAATAACGAGCGATCGCTCGCTTTGCTGTTGTCGCTGAGAGGCCGCCAGTCGTCGGATCGGAGGCCATTTCAAGGGTCGACCTGGCGCTCGACGGCTCCGCCCGCTCGGTTGCGCGCGCTCTGATTGCGTTGCAGAACAGGCGGCAATGAAACAGTCCCCGCCTCCCGTCACCGCACACAGCATCAACTGGGCCGGTTCGCAGCCGCCGCTGCTGCGGTACCTGCACGAATGCTACGCGGATTTCCTGCCGGAGACCGGCGGGGCGGTCGCCGACTACATCCCCGAACTCGGCAAGGCCGATCCTGCCCATTTCGGCATCAGCCTCGCGACCCTCGACGGCCACGTCTACGAGGTCGGCGACACCAGGGTGCCTTTCACCATCCAGTCGATGTCGAAGCCGTTCGTTTTCGCGCTGGCGCTCGACACGCTGGGCGCCGAGCGGGTGGAAAGCGTGATCGGGGTCGAGCCGTCGGGCGATCCCTTCAACTCGATCCGGCTCAACGCCGAGAACCATCCGTTCAACGCCATGGTCAATGCCGGTGCGATCGCCTGCTCCGGCCTGATCCACGCCGCCAAGGGCGACGCTGCGTTCGAATATGTCAGGCACGCACTCGGCCGCTTCGCCGGCCGCGAGCTTGGCGTCGACGAGGCGGTCTATGCCTCCGAGACCGCAACCGGCGACCGCAACCGGGCGATCGGCTATCTCTTGCGCACCAACGGCGTGATCGCCGACAACGTGCCCGCGGTGCTCGACGTCTATTTCCGGCAATGCGCCATCCTCGTCACCGCGCGCGACATCGCCGTGATGGCGGCAACGCTTGCCAATCACGGCGTCAATCCGCTGACCGGCGAGCAGGTGGTGACGCCTTACGCGATCGCGCGCACGCTCTCGGTGATGACCTCGTCGGGCATGTACGACTACGCCGGCGAATGGATCTACCGCGTCGGCATTCCCGCCAAGAGCGGCGTCGGCGGCGGTATCCTTGCGGCGCTGCCGGCGCGGCTCGGGCTCGGCAGCTATTCGCCGAAGCTCGACAAGCACGGCAACAGCGTGCGCGGCATCAAGGTGTGCGAGGCGCTGTCCGCGCATTACGACCTGCACATGCTCAACCGCGCCGACGACGCGCGCCACAGCATCATCGCCGATTACAATATCGGCAAGAACCCGTCGCGGCGCGTGCGCCGGGCGCAGGAGCAGGAAATCCTGGCGAAGCATTTCCAGGAGGTCCGCGTCATCGAGCTGGTCGGCACGCTGTCGCTATCCAATGTCGATTACGTCTCGCGCCGCCTCGCGGGCAGTCCGCGCCCGGAGTTCGTGATCTTCGATCTGCGCCGCGTCACCTCGACGACGCGCGCCGGCGCCCGCCTGGTCGCCGAGGCCTTCAAGGAGCTCGCCGGGCTCGGCGTCACCGTGATCCTCTCCGGCATCAAGCGGACCTCGCGGGAGTGGTCCACGATCAGCGAGTGGACCGGCCGGCTCGGCAATATCAGGGATTTCTATCTGCTCGATACCGCGATCGAATGGGCCGAAGACCAGATCGTCTACCGCTATGGCGGCTCGATCGACTTCCACGAGACCACCGAACTGTTCGAGCAGCCGCTGCTCACAGGCCTGAGCGAGCCGGAGCTCGCCGATCTCGCCTCGCTCTGCGCAGTCAGGACCTATCAGCCGAACGAGAAGATCATCGCCGCAGGCGATACCGCGACCTCGCTGTTCTTCCTGCGCAGCGGCGTGGTGCATGTCACCTTGCCGGAGGGCATCCGCCTCGCGACGCTGACCGCGGGCATGGCGTTCGGCGAGATGGCGCTGCTCGAGGCCAGACGGTCCGCCGACGTGCTGGCCGACATGGCGGCCACCGCCTATGAGGTGGCGATCGGTGATTTCGAGCGATTCACCCAGCAGCACCCGCGCGCGGGCGAGAAGATCATGCGCAACCTCGCGCAGCTGCTCGCGGAGCGCTTGATCGTGGCCAATGCGAAGGTCGATCTTCTGACGTCGGGGTAGGTATTCTCCCTCGCCCCGCTCTTGCGGGGAGAGGTTCGGGTGAGGGGCTGCTTCCGCGGAATGGCCTGGAGTCGAATTCGCGGAGGGCCCCCTCACCCGGAACGCATTCCGCTTCGCTTCATGCACTCCGGCCTCTCCCCGCAGGCGGGGCGAGGCGAAGAGGACGCTAGCTCACGACTTCCGCGACCGGCTGCATGTCGATCTCGAAGGTCTCCAGAAACTTCGACGTCATGATGTAGAAGCCGACCGAGAGTTGCAGCTCGATCAGTGCCGCCGGTGAAAGCTTAGATGCGATCGCCTTGAACGTCGCGTCCGTCGGCTTCTTCAATTTGACGATCTCGTCGGTGAAGGCGAGTGCCGCGCGCTGCAGCTCGTTGAAGCAGGTCGCTTGCTGCCAGTTTTCCAACGCCTCGTTCTGCTCGTCGGTGACGCCGACATTCTTGCCGATCCGCTTGTGCGCGACGATCTCGTACGGCGCTTCGCAGAGGATTCCGGTGCGCGTGATCGCAAGCTCGCGCACGATCGCGTCAAGCTCGCCCCTGTGGCGGATCGCGCCACCGAGCCGGCAATACTGCTCAAAATAGCTCGGCGAGTGCGCCATCATGCGGAAGATGTTGGCGTTGCGGTTCTTGTCGAGGATCTCGCGGGTGCGCGGGCTTGCCGTTGCGGGATCGGAGTAGTCGATGCGGGCCATTTCCCAACCTTGATATCGTTGCCGGTTCTTGTTGCTTCAAACACTAGCCGCCAGCTGTCTCGGGAGCAACACAGGCGAGTCAAATTGCCGCCGCAATCGCGGACAACCTTGCGAAAGTCGATATTCGCCGAGTGGGGACTCATCAAAGGCGAATGCTCGACGCGGGGTGTTCCGAGTACAAAATCTGGCCGTCTTGCGCGCTGTCAGCGCAACGATGAGTCACGCCCGAGTCTAGGGGAAACGCATGAAGGAAGCCAACAAGAGGGCGGCCTCGGAGGCGCTTGCGCAAATGCTGGCGGTGACGGCAATGCTCGTCATCGCCAGCGTCATTTTCTACTGGCGATAGTATCCGCATCTTAGAGGGGCGAAGCGACCAATTCAGCTTGGGTGTTGCGTTCTGATTGGATCGTCTAGCCCCTCATTTCGCCTTTGCGAAATAGGGAACCAGCCGTCCGACGAATTGCGTAAAGCGCGCGGTGACCTTGTCGCCGATGCCGAGATCGTTGTCGCCATGGGCCATCATGCGGAACCCTTCGTCGGTATCGACCAGCACGATATTGTAGGGCACATGCGCGCGCGTCTCCGGCGTGGCGGCGCGGCAGACCAGTGAGGTCGCATAGACCGTCCCTGCCCCGCTGGCGCGATGCTCAGTGAGATCGGACGAGCCGCAGGCGGCGCAGAACTGCGGCGGAAATATTGCCGCGCGCCGCAGGCGTCGCAGGCCTGGTAGACGATCGCTTCCACGCCCTTGGTCCAGTCGGCGATTGGTCCGCTCATCGCACGCGCTCCAGGAACATGCTGACATGCGACGACAGCACGCCGCCGTCGCCATGCAGCAGTGCGATCGAGGCATCGCGGACCTGGCGATTGCTGGCCCGCCCCGTCATCTGCAGATGAGTCTCGACCAGATGCGCCATCGCGCCGCCGACGCCGCAATGGCCATAGCTGAGCAGGCCACCGTGGGTGTTGAGCGGCATCTCGCCGTCCTGATTGAAATGGCCGGCGCGCACACAGGCCGCAGCCTCGCCGCGTTTGGCAAGGCCAAGGTCTTCCAGCAGCATCGCGAGCGTGATCGTAAAACTGTCGTAGACCGCGGCGTAGCGGACATCTGCAATCCCGATGCCCGATGCCTGCTTCGCCTTGGCGATCGAAATCTCCGCACCAAGCTCGCTCAAGCCCGGTGCTGCCGTGACGTGCTGGTGAGTATGGGCCTGCGCGCAGCCGCGAATGCGAACCTGCCTCTCAGCAATGGCCTCGCGGCTGATCACGAACGCCGCACCGCCGTCGGACACCGGGCAGCAATCGAGCAACTTGAGCGGCATCGCCACCGGCTTGGACGCCATCACATCGGCCACCGTGATCGGATCGTGAAACTGGGCGCCGGGATGCATCAGGGCATGCTTGCGCATCAGCACGGCAAACTCGGCGAGGTCGGCTTCGGTGACGCCGTATTCATGCATGTAGCGGGTCGCGACCAGGCCGTAATAGGCCGGGATCGTCGGCCCCAGCGGTACCTCGTAGTCGGGATTGCCGACCTGGGCGAGCGCCTGGATCGAGGCATCGCGGCTCTGCCCGGTCAGCCGGTTTTCGCCACCCACCACCAGCACATGTTTCGCGACGCCGGCGTCGACGAGATGATGCGCCAGCATGGTCATCGCGAGCCCGGTGGCGCCGCCGACCTGCACGGCGTGGGCGTAGGACGGGCGAATGCCGAAATGCTCGGCGAACACGGTCGCCAGCATGATGTGCGGCGAGACCGTGGAGTAGCCGCAGAGGATGCCGTCGATGTCGGCGCGCTTCAGCCCCGCGTCCGAAATCGCAAGCTCGGCCGCCTTGCTCATCAGGTCGAGCGAAGATGAGCCTTCATGCTTGCCGAAGGATGTGAGGCCGACGCCGGTGACGAAGCTCATGGCCCCAACTCCCCGTCATTCCGGGGCGCGCGAAGCGCGAGCCCGGAATCCATTTCGCTAACGTCAAATGCGGCCTGATGGATTCCGGGCCTGCGCCTATCGGCGCATCCCGGAATGACGCTGTGAGGGATTTTCTTCATCAATACGACTTCGGAAGGCCGAGCACCTTCTCGCCGATGAAGCTCAGAATGAGCTGCGGGCTGATCGGCGCGATGCGGGGGATCAGCGATTCACGCAAGTAGCGCTCGACGTGATACTCCTTGGCATAACCGAAGCCGCCATGGGTCATCACTGCCTGCTCACAGGCATGGAAGCCCGCTTCCGCGGCGAGATATTTTGCCGCATTCGCGGCGGGGCCGCAGGGCAGGTTCTGGTCGTACTGCCAGCCAGCGCGCAGCACCATCAGCCACGCGGCCTCGAGCTCCATCCAGCACTTCGCCAGCGGATGCTGGATTGCCTGGTTCATGCCGATCGGACGGTTGAACACGATGCGGCCCTTTGCATATTCGGACGCCCGCTTCAGCGCGATCTGGCCGAGGCCAACGGCTTCCGCCGCGATCAGGATGCGCTCCGGGTTCATACCGTGCAGGATATATTCGAAGCCGCGGCCTTCCTCGCCGATGCGATCCTCCAGCGGGATCTCGAAATTCTCGAAGAACAGCTCGTTGGAATCGACGGGCTTGCGGCCCATCTTCTCGATCTCGTGCACGGTGACGCGCTTGCGGTCGAAGTCGGTATAGAACAGGCTGAGGCCGTGGGTCGGGCTGCGCACCTCCTCCAGCGGTGTCGTGCGCGCCAACAACAGGATCTTGTTGGCGACCTGCGCGGTCGAGATCCAGACCTTCTGGCCGTTGACGATGTATTTGTCGCCCTGGCGCACGGCGCGGGTCTTGAGCTGGGTGGTGTTGAGCCCGGTGTTGGGCTCGGTCACGGCAAAGCACGACTTGTCGCGGCCGTCGATGATCGGCGGCAGCATGCGCTGGCATTGCTCCTTGGTACCGAACACCACCACCGGATTGAGCCCGAACACGTTCATGTGCACGGCCGATGCGCCGGACATGCCGGCACCTGATTCCGAAATCGTGCGCATCATGATCGCGGCATCGGTGATGCCGAGGCCGGAGCCGCCATATTCCTCGGGGATGCAGATGCCGAGCCAGCCGGCATCGGCCAGCGCGCGATGGAAGTCGGCCGGGTAGCCGCCCTCCTTGTCCTTCTTCAGCCAGTAGGCATCGTCAAACCGCGTGCAGATCTTGGCGACGGCGTCGCGGATCGATTCCTGGTTGGCCGAGAGTGCGAAATCCATGCGTGCGGTCCTCAGATGTTGAAAGCGAGGCGGGTCGCGCCGTCGCGCACCATCGCAGCGATCTCCTCCGCGGAGTACCCTGCCTCGCGCAAGATCTCCTCACCGTGCTGGCCGAGCCGTGGCGCCAGCCGCTGCGGTTCGGCCGATGTCTCCGACCACCGCGCCGCCACCTTCATGTTGCGGATGCGGCCCTCGGTCGGATGCTCGACGACGGGGAACATCTCCGTTGCCAACATATGTGGATCCTGCAACAGCGTCTCGAGATCGTGCATCGGCATCACGGGGACGTCGGCCTTTTCCAGGATCTCGTTCCATTCGGCCGTAGTCTTGGTCAGCAGGATGCGCGCGAGCTCAGCGTAGACCACATCGATATTGACGGCGCGGCCGGCGAAGGTCGCGAATTTCGGGTCGCTGCGGAGATCGTCACGGCCGGTGGCCGCAAAGAAGTTCTCCCACTGCTTGTCGTTGTAGACGATCACGCAGATATAGCCGTCCGAGGTCTTGTAGGGCCGTCGGTCCGGCGACAGATGTCGCGCGTACCCGCCCTTGTCGAGCGGCGGATCGTAGGTGAGACCGCCCATGTGGTCGCCCATGACGAAGCCGGCCATGGTCTCGAACATCGGAATGTCGACGCGCTGGCCCTGCCCGGTGCGGTCGCGATACACCAGGCTGGCGCAGATCGCACCGACGGCAGTGAGGCCGACGATGCGATCGACCAGCGCGTTCGGGACGTAACGCGGTACGCCGTCGGATGTCTGCGCCATCAGCGCGGGCAGCGCGGTGGCACCCTGGATCAGGTCGTCATAGGCGGGCTTGGCCGCGTATGGCCCTTCCTGACCGAAGCCGAACACACCTGCATAGACCAGCCGTGGATTGATCTGCGAGACCACGTCGTAGCCGAGTTGCAGCCGCGCCATCGCCTGCGGACGCACATTGTAGACCAGCACATCGGCCTTCGCGATCAGCTTCAGCACCGCCTCGCGTCCAGCCGGTTTCTTCAGGTCGAGGCAAATCGAGCGCTTGCTGCGGTTGGTGTTGAGAAACACCGGTCCCATGCCGGGATGGCGCGTCGGCCCGATCTGCCGCGTCACGTCGCCGTCTGGCGACTCCACCTTGATGACATCGGCGCCGTAGTCGCCGAGCATCTGGGTCGCATAGGGCCCCATCAGCACGGTCGTCATGTCCACGACCTTGATGCCCTGCAATGGTCCCATCGTCCTGCGCGCTCCCGGATGTTCTGGTTGACGACCTAGTAACGGGAGGTCTTTGCCAAGATCAACCTGCGCAGGGCGTATGGGCGTATGCGTGGCGGCGGCGCAGGGTGGGGCACGGCGCAAGCGCGCCTTTGCCCACCCTACGGCATTACTGCCCTGTCATTGCCTCGCGCGCCTTCAGAAGCTTCTCGAGCTCTGCGTTCTGTTGCTCGAGCCGGTCGGATATCCGCTCCTCGACTTCGGCGCCGGCGGCGCCGGCGGCCTGCTCGATCAGCTGCCTGATATTGTCGCGCAGGATCGCGATACGGTTGTTCACTTCCGAAAGCGACAGAGAGGTTTCAATTCCCATGGTGCAGTCTCCGGCATAGCCGATCTTCGAGAGGTTAGCGCGACTGGACGCCTCGGACCATAGCCATCCTGCGAGCACGTCGCAGCGACGGGCGCTTTCGCCTCCCGCAACGCGATTCCTGGCAAAACGCGACACGGCCATCCGGCAACGCGTGTCGCCGGATGGCATTCGACACTATTTGGCCGGCTCGAGGATCGAGACGTAGTTGGCGACCGCGGCGCCGCCCATGTTGAAGATGCCGCCGAGCTGCGGGTCCTTCAGCTGCATGCCGTCAGGCGCCTGGCCTGCGAGCTGCATCGCGGTCATCACATGCATCGAGACGCCGGTGGCGCCGATCGGGTGTCCCTTGGCCTTGAGGCCGCCGGACGGATTGACCGGCAGCTTGCCATCCTTCTGGGTCCAGCCTTCCATGATCGCACGAGCGCCCTGCCCCTTCGGTGTCAGGCCCATCGCTTCATATTCGATCAGTTCGGCGACCGTGAAGCAGTCATGGGTTTCGACAAAGGACAGATCGGAGAGTTGCAGGCCGCCCTTCTGCAGCGCGCGCTGCCAGGCGGTGGTGCAACCTTCGAATTGCAGGATATCGCGCTTGGACATCGGCAGGAAATCCTGCGCGTGCGCGGTGGCGCGGATGTTGATCGCCTTGCCCATCGTCTTGGCAGTCTCGGCGTCGGTCAGAACAAGCGCGGCGGCCCCATCGGACACCAGCGAGCAGTCGGTGCGCTTCAGGGGACCGGCGACGAACGGGTTCTTGTCGCTCTCGGCGCGGCAGAACTCGAAGCCGAAATCCTTGCGCATCTGCGCGAAGGGATTGGCGACGCCGTTCTTGTGGTTCTTGGCGGCGATCATCGCCAGCGCATCCGACTGGTCGCCGTATTTCTGGAAATAGGCCTGCGCGATCTTGCCGAACACGCCGGCAAAGCCGCCGACCGTCTCTCCGTCCTCGGGCAGATAGGACGCCTTCAGGAGGTTCTTGCCGATCTCCGGTCCGGGCGTCCGCGTCATCTGCTCGACGCCGACCACCAGCACAAACTTCGCCGCCCCCACTTCGATGGCGCGGATGCCCTGGTGTACCGCAGCCGAGCCGGTGGCGCAGGCGTTCTCGACCCGGGTTGCCGGCTTGAAGCGGAGCGCGGGATCGGCTTGCAGCACCAGCGAGGCGGTGAAGTCCTGCGGCGAGAAGCCGGCGTTGAAATGGCCAAGCATGATTTCGTCGATGTCGGCGGCGGAAATGCCGGCATCGGCCATCGCTTCGGTTGCAACCTTCACCACGAGACTCTCGACCGTCTCGGCATCGAACTTGCCGAAAGGCGTGTGCGCCCAACCCACGATGCTGGCTGTCATGGCCGTATCTCCCTGTTCCTGTTCAGGGAGTTATGTAACTCATCTTCACGCGGCTTTCAGGGTTTTCATCGCCCGCGCGCACATGGCCGTTATGCCGGCCCAGTTGCCGGCGCGGATTTCGGCGGCCGGGCACAGCCAGGAGCCGCCAACCGCCAGCACATTCGGCTCGGCGAGCCAGGTAGCCGCATTGGCCTCCCCGATCCCGCCGGTCGGGCAGACGCGGACATGCGGGAACGGGCCGGCCAGCGCCCGCAGTGCCTTGATACCGCCAGCTTGCTCGGCCGGGAAGAATTTGACGACGTCGAAGCCGTGCGCCAGCGCCTGCATCAGCTCGGATGCGGTGGCAATTCCCGGCGCGAATGGCAGCCGGCTCGCTGCTGCCGCCTTCAACAGCTCCGGCGTGCCGCCGGGGCTGATGCCGAACTTGGCGCCGAGCGCCTCGGCGCGCGCGAGATCATCGCCGTTGAGAATGGTGCCGATGCCGACAATCGCGTCGGGCACTTCTGATATCATGGCCTTGGCCGCCTCGATCGCGACCGGCGTCCGCAGCGTCACCTCCAGCGTCCGCACCCCGCCGGCGACCAGCGCTTTGGCCAGCGGTACGGCATCCTCCAGCCGGTCGATGGTCAGCACCGGGATCACGGTGGCTTGCCGGATCAGCGCGGCGATCTGGTCCTGCTTTGATGTCGCTGTCATTGGGAGGCCTTGCGGGAGGTTGAGGAGCGGGCCGCCTTCTTCGGCGGCATGGCGTAGCGTGGAATGATGGCCCCGGGATAGCTCACCACGACGCCGGCGAGCCGATGGCCGGCGCGCGCCGCATCCTCCGGCTCGGCGCCGCCGAGACGCGCGGCGAGATAGGCTGCGGCAAAGCTGTCGCCGGCCGCGGTGGTGTCGACCACGGGCTTGGTCAGCGGCTCCGCCCTCACCTCGCCCGACCGGCCGGCAAAGCGCAGGATGCATGACGGCTCGGCGAGCTTCAGCACCACCTCGGGGCTTGTGATCGCGGCGAGCAGCGCGGTGTTGCTCTCGCCGGGATAGAGCGGCGCGAGATCCTCGGTCGAGGCGAGCACGATATCGGCGGCCTCGAACGCGTCGCTGAACACCTTGCGCGCGACGGCAAGATCAGGCCAGCCGCGCGCGCGGAAATTGGTGTCGAACGCGAACCGCGTCCCGAGCAGCCGCGCGCGCTTCAGCGCCGTCATCAATTTGTCCCGTCCGCCCTCGTGCAGGATCGAGAGCGTGATCGCCGAAAGATAGACGATGTCGTAGCTCGCCAGCGAGTTCAGGATGTCGTCGGTCTCGGGCAGGTCCATCAGGCTGCGTGCCGCGGCACTGTCGCGCCAATGGAAGAAGCGCCGCTCGCCCCGATCGTCGGTCTGGATCAGATAAAGGCCAGGCAGCTTGCCGGGCAGCCGGGCGACGCGCTTGGTGCCGATGCCCTCAGCTGTCCAGCCCGCGATCATCTCGTCGCTCAGCGCATCGTCGCCGAGCGCGGTGATGTAGTCGACATCGACACCGAGCCGCGACAGATAGAGGGCGGTGTTGAGCGTGTCGCCGCCATAGCCACGCGAGTACAGCGCGCCGGCCTGGCCGCCCGGGGCCTGGCGCAACTCGATCATGCATTCGCCGATGCAAGCAACTCGGGTCATCTCTTGAGTGTCACGCGAGTCTCGACGTGCCTTTAAGCCGCGAACTTGCCGCCGAGTTCGTACTCGATATGGATGCGGATGATGTCGTCGAAGGTCTTCTCGGCGGTGGTGAAGCCGAGCTCGAGCGCGCGATCGGTGACGAAATCGCGCGGCCAGCCCGAGACGATGCCGATGATGGTCGGGTCCGGCACCCGCTTGATCCGCGCGGTGACATTCTTTCCGGCGACGCGCTCCAGCGCCGCGATCTGCTCGCCGACGGTCACGGACATGCCGGGCATGCTGAGATTGCGCCGCGGGCCGATCGCGTCGAGGTCCATGGTGCCGGCATGGATCAGGAAGCCGACCGCCGATTTCGGCGAGGCGTGCCAGTGCCGCACGTCCTCGGAGACCGGCAGGATCGCCTCCTCGCCGGCGAGCGGCTCGCGGATGATGTTGGAGAAGAAGCCCGAGGCCGCCTTGTTCGGCTTGCCCGGCCGCACGCAGATCGTCGGCAGGCGGATGCTGATGCCGTCGAAGAAGCCCCTGCGCGTGTAGTCGTTGATCAGAAGCTCGCAGATCGACTTCTGGGTGCCGTAGCTGGTGAGCGGCGTGTGGAAGAATTCGTCGCCGATCTTCTCGGGGAATGGCGCGCCGAACACCGCGATCGAGGACGTGAACACCAGCCGCGGCTTGTAGCCGCCGCCGACCGCGCGGATCGCGTCGATCATATAGCGCGTACCGTCGAGATTGATCCGGTAGCCCTTGTCGAAATCGGCCTCGGCCTCACCCGAGACGATGGAGGCGAGAAGGAAGATCACGTCGGGCCGCTCGGCGATCAAGGGCGCAGCCGCGCCGGGCGCGGCGAAATCGGAGGCGATGACCTTGACCGGAATCCCGGCGTTGGCCGGCTTGGTCGGCTCGACCACGTCATGCAGCGTCATGCGGCCGATATCGCGATTGCCGAGCCGGCCCTCGTGCAGCAGGCGTTCCACGAGTTTACGGCCGACCATGCCGGCCGCGCCGAGAATCAGAATGTGCAAGAGCCTACTCCTTCTTGATGGTCTTCTTAGCGGCCGGAACGCGCCGCCGCGGGCGCGTCCTCATGGCGGGCCGCAGTTACTCCTTCACGGCGCCGGTCATCGCCGACACATAGTACTCTACGAAGAAGGAATAAAGGATAACCACCGGAACCGAGCCGGTCAGCGCCGCCGCCATCAGCGCGCCCCAATGGTAGACGTCGCCGTTGACGAGCTCGGTGATCGCGCCGACCGGAATCGTCTTGTTTTCGGACGAGGAGATGAAGGTCAGGGCGTAAATGAACTCGTTCCACGACAGGGTGAAAGCGAAAATGCCGGCCGAGATCACTCCGGGAAGCGACAATGGCAGCGTGATCTTGGTCAGGATCTGCAGCCGCGTCGCCCCGTCGATCAGCGCGCATTCCTCGAGCTCGTAGGGGATGGTGCGGAAATATCCCATCAGCAGCCAGGTGCAGAACGGGATCAGGAAGGTCGGATAGGTCAGGATCAGCGCCAGGTTGCCGTCGAACAGCCCGAGCTGGAACACAATCGCGGCCAGCGGAATGAACAGGATCGACGGGGGAACCAGATAGCCCAGGAAGATCGCCAATCCGACATAGCGCGAGCCCTTGTAGCGGAGCCGCTCGATCGCGTAGGCCGCACAGACGCTGGCGAACAGCGAGATGAATGTCGAAGACACCGAAACGATCACGGTGTTCCACATCCAGAGCGGATAGTCGGTCTCGAAGAACAGCTTCTTGATGTGCTCCAGCGTCGGATGCGCGATCAGGAACGGATTGTACTTCTCATAGTCGTACATCTCCGCATCCGGCTTGAACGTCGTCACCGCCATCCAGTAGAACGGGAACAGCAGGAAGAACATGATCAGGCCGAGCGGAAGATAGACGCGTAGGAACCTGCTCGGAAAGCTCTCCAGGTAGGACATTCCGACGCTTTGGTCATCCACGGTCGTCATGATCAATCCCTCCCGCCTTGCTGCCAGCGGGTCCGCTGAAGACCAAAGAAGCTCAGCAGGATCGCGGCAAGCAGGAACGGGATCATCGCATTCGAGATCGCCGCGCCCTCGCCGAGATTGCCGCCGGTGATCGCGCGCTGGAACGACAGCGTCGCCATCAGATGGGTGGCGTTGATCGGTCCACCGCGCGTGATGGTGTAGATCAGCTGGAAATCGGTGAACGTCATCAGCACCGAGAACGTCATCACCACCGCGATGATCGG
>Ga0153933_1000108_pt1 | contig 45401 bp, 47 predicted proteins | sample TSNJ017MetaG_FD_102275 | JGI IMG/M metagenome (GOLD analysis project Ga0153933, IMG submission 102275) | Attine ant fungus gardens microbial communities from New Jersey, USA - TSNJ017 MetaG | ecosystem: Host-associated > Fungi > Mycelium > Unclassified | place: USA: New Jersey, Wharton State...
ACCGTCATGGCCGCTATGGCTGGCCGAGGCCGCTGAGGCCGAGCACTGCGCCGGCGGCGAGCGCCAGCAGCGGATGGATCCGGGTCGTGGTGGTGGCGATCGCGACCAGCGCCGTGATCAAGGCCAGGGTCCAGCTCGGCGCCGAGGCGTGAGTGATGACGATGGCGCTGGCCGTGACCAGGCCCGCGGTGACCGGAACGAGACCAGCCTGCACATGGCGTCGCCACGGCCGGTCCTTGAAGCGCTCCCATAGCTGGAGCGCGACGCCGGTGATGAGTGACGACGGCCCGAACTTCGCGAGCGAGGTCACCAGCACACCCGCGAAGCCGGCGACGTGCCAACCGACCAGCGGCACCACCATCATGTTCGGCCCCGGCGCGGCCTGGGCGAGCGCGAACAGCGCGCTGAACTCTTGCGCTGTCATCCAATGATTGATGTCGACGACCTGGCGCTTCATCTCGGGCAGGATGGTGTTGCCGCCGCCGAAGGCGAGCACGGAGAGTTCGGTGAAGATCAGCGCCAGCGTGACGAGGGTTCCGCTCATGACGCCTGCCTCGATTTCAGCAAGATGCTGAGCGGCGCCAGTGTCAGCAACGTCGGCAGCAGCGGCAGCTGGAGGAATGCGATCGCCACCACGCCAAGCGCTGCGATCAAGAGGCTGACGACGTCGCGCCGCAGCGGCCAGGCGATCTTGATTGCCATCGAGACGAGCAGGCCTGCCGCCGAGGCGGCGAGCCCGCCGAACAAATGGCGCACGGTCGGCGCGTCCTGGTAGCGCTCGTAGATCACGCCAAGCGCGATCACCACCGCCGTCGGAGCTGCGATCAGGCCGAGGATCGCGGCGAACGCGCCGTGAATGCCGCGGAACTTGAGCCCGACCGCGACCGACATGTTGATGATGTTGCCGCCGGGCAGGAACTGGCAGAGCCCGAGCAGGTCGGTGAACTCGGCGCCGGTCAGCCAGCGGCGTTTCTCCACCATCATCCGCCGCGACAACGGAAGTACGCCGCCAAAACCGGTCAGCCCGAGCATGAAGAAGCCGGTGAACAATTCACCGGCGCTCGGCCTGTGCTGCTCGAGGGTGAGGGGGGCGGCTGTGGCGTCCATCGGCGGACCGGCTCCGTTCGTTTTCGAGCCAGAGTCTAATTGGCGGGCCGCCAAATTTCAAATATATGGAAAGAGCAAAATGCATATCTCCAGCATATGGATCGTCAGGTGATCGAGCTGCGCCATCTTCGCTATGCGGTCGCGGTGGCCGAGGAGGGCCACATCACCCGTGCCGCGGCGCGACTCGGCATCCAGCAGCCGCCGCTGAGTCAGCAGATCCGGGCGCTGGAAGCTGCGATCGGCGCACCGCTGTTCCGCCGGCAGCCGCGCGGGGTCGAGCTGACCGCGGCCGGCCGCGCCTTCGTCGACAAGGCGCGGCGGGTGCTGCGCGACACGGATCTGGCGGTCGAGGCCGCGCGCCGCGCGAGCCGCGGCCAGGAAGGTCAGCTCGCGATCGGCTTCACCAGCTCGGCCGCGTTCCATCCCTTCGTCACCGGCGTGATGCGCGAGATGCGCGAGCGCGCGCCGGCGATCACGCTGTCGCTGGAAGAGGCCTCGACCGCCGAGCTGATCGAGGCGCTCGAGGCCGACCGGCTCGATGCGGCGTTCGTGCGCTCGCCGACCGAGCGGCTGGAAGGGCTCACGATCACGCATCTGCTTGACGAGGAGATGCTGGTCGCGCTGCCGGATCACCATCCGCGCGCCCGCAAGGACACCCGCCGCCGCATTGCCCTGTCCGCGCTCGCCGACGAGCCGCTGATCCTCTACCGCCGCCCGACCGGCGCGGGCCTCTATGACAGCATCATCGCCGCCTGCCGCGCGGCGGGCTTCAGCCCGAAAGTGGCGCAGGAGGCGTCGCGGATGGTCTCGACATTGAGCCTGGTCGCGGCGGGGCTCGGGATCTCGATCGTGCCGGAATCGATGGCGCGGCTGGAGACCGCCGGCGTTTCCTATCTCCGCCTCGACCGCGCGGCCGGCTTGGTCGCGCCGCTCGCGCTGGCGCGCAACAAGGGACCGGCAAGCGGTACGCTGGCCCGGCTGCTCGGGATCGTGACGCGGCGGGTGAAGGATCGCGCCGTTTGATGAACGGAGCTAGCCTCGTCATTGCGAGGAGCGACAGCGACGAAGCAATCCATTCCTCAGCGCATGCGGGCCGATGGATTGCTTCGCTCCGCTCGCAATGACGGTGGAGAGAGTCTGCCCACCACGATCGACGTCTTTTATCGTCCAGCTTGCGCGTCATCAGGGCGTGACAGGGCCGCGTGGCACGGCGCGCGGCGCGGTCAATTCCTTCCAGGTCGAGTTCGCGACATGGACCGGCGGGAAGGCCGGTCGTTCGATATAGCGGCCATCGCCCTTCTCGGCGCGAAGGTCGCCGTCCGTCCAGACGATCCGGCCGCGTGACAGCGTGATCGCCGGCGCGCCGGTGCAGGTGAAGCCTTCGAACACATTGTAGTCGATCCGGCTGAATTGCGACTTGGCGCGGATCGCCTTGGTCGCCGCCGGATCCCACACCACGAGATCGGCATCGGAGCCTGCAGCGACGGCGCCCTTGCGCGGAAAGATATTGAGGATGCGGGCGATGTTCGCCGACGTCACCGCGACGAACTCTTCCCTCGTCAACCGGCCGGTGCCGACGCCTGCGGTCCAGAGCAGCGGCATGCGGTCTTCCAGTCCGCCGGTGCCGTTCGGGATCTTGCGGAAGTCGTCGAGCCCGAACCGCTTCTGCTCGGTGGTGAAGGCGCAATGGTCGGTCGCGACCACCTGGAGCGAGCCGGCTTGCAGGCCGGCCCACAGGCTGTCCTGATGCATCTTGTTGCGGAACGGCGGCGACATCACGCGCTGCGCCGAATGATTCCAGTCCTTGCTCGCATATTCGCCCTCGTCCAGCAGCAGATGCTGGATCAGCGGCTCGCCATAGACGCGCTTGCCCGCCGCGCGCGCCCGCGCGATCGCCTCATGCGCTTCGCGGCAACTGGTGTGCACGACATAAAGCGGCGTGCCGGTCATGTCGGCGATCATGATGGCGCGGTTGGTGGCCTCGCCCTCGACCTCCGGCGGCCGCGAATAGGCGTGGCCCTCGGGCCCGGTGACGCCGCGCGCCATCATCGCCTCCTGCATCCGCGCGACGACGTCCCCGTTCTCGGCATGCACCAGCGGCATCGCGCCGAGGCCGGCGCAGCGGGCGAACGAATTGTAGAGCTCGTCGTCATTCACCATCAGCGCGCCTTTGTAGGCCATGAAATGCTTGAAGGTGTTGATGCCGTAGGTCTTGACCACGATCTCCATCTCGTCGTGGATCTGCTTCGACCACGAGGTGACCGCCATGTGGAAGCCGTAGTCGGCGGCCGCCAGCTCGGATTTGCGCCGCCAGTCCTGATAGGCCGACAGCAGCGACTGGCCGGGGTCTGGAAGGCAGTGGTCGACCACCATCGTGGTGCCGCCGGTCAGCGCCGCCTTGGTGCCGGATTCGAAATCATCGGCGGTGACGGTGCCCATGAAGGGCATTTCGAGATGGGTGTGCGGATCGATGCCGCCCGGCATCACATAGCAGCCGCCGGCATCGATGATCGTGCTTCCCGCGGGCGCATCGATCGCGCCTGTGACCGCCGCGATGGTTTCGCCGTCGATCAGCACGTCGGCGCGGCGCGAATGATCGTGATTGACGACGGTACCGCCGCGGATGAGGAGGGCCATGATGTCTCCGGGGAACGGTTGCGCGACTGCGGGAGTTGAGGGATCGCACTCAGCCTAAGCCGCGTGATTGCCCAGTGACAGGTGAAAGTTTAGTCAGCCGCTGAACTGTTCCGGAGCGTCCATCGGACCATTCGAACCGATGGCGCGGAATGTGGGGCCTTTGGCGAGGTGGCCGCACGTGCCGGGACTAGATTGCGTGCATCGAAACACGGCCCAACCAAAGGCAAATCCCATGTCACGTTTTCCTGTCCACACCTTCGACACCGCCCCCGAAGCCTCCAAGCCGTCCCTGAACGACGTGCAGGCGCGGTTCGGCATGATCCCCAACCTCGCTGCGGCGATGGCGACGTCGCCGGTGCTGATCCAGAGCTTCATCGGCGTGTTCGACAAGGTTCATGGCGGCAATTTCAGCGAGTTGCAGATCCAGACCGTGCTGCTCACCAACGCCGTGACCAACCGCTCCCCCTGGCCGGTCGCGCTGCATACCGTGCTCGGATTGCAGGCCGGCCTCGATCCGGCCGATGTTGACGCCATCCGTGCCGGCCGCTCGCCTGCGAACAAGGAGCTCGGCGCGCTCTCGACTCTGGCGCGGACGTTGATTGAGAAGCGCGGACGGCTCGATGAAGGCGATATCGAGCGCTTCCTCGGCGCAGGCTTCAGCAAGGAACTGCTGCTTGAGACGATCAACATCGTCGCGGCGTCGACCATCACCAACTATGTCGGCAGCGTGACCAACCCGCCGCTCGAGGAGATGTTGCAGGCCCACGTCTGGAACGGTTGAACGCCCTCCGTCGACAATCACCGCACGGCGGCCGCAAGGCCGCCGTGTTCGTTTTGGCTATTGGCTAGCTGAATCGCGCCCGATAATCCTGCGGCGTGGTGGCGAGCAGGCGCAGGAAGCTGCGGCGCATGGTCTCTTCCGAGCCGAAGCCGCAGCGTTGCGAGATGCGCTTGATCGGCAGCCGTGTCTCCGACAGCAGATGCCGCGCGCCTTCGACCCGCAGCCGCTCGATGGCCCGCGCCGGCGTCAACCCGGTTGCTTCCGCATAATGCCGGCTGAAGCTGCGCTCGCTCATGCCGGCGTGCCGGGCTAGCACCGGAAGCGAGAGGTCGTCGGCCAGATGATCGCCGATCCAGTCATGCAGGGTGCCGAACTTGTCCTCGGAGGCCTGCAACGCCAGCATCTCGCTGAATTGCGTCTGACCGCCCGGCCGCTTGAAGAAGACGACGAGATAGCGGGCGACCGCCAGCGCCGTCGCGCGGCCGAGATCCTCCTCGACCAGCGCCAGCGCGAGATCGATGCCCGATGTCACACCTGCGGAAGTCCAGATCGGGCCGTCACGCACGAAGATCGGGTCGCTTTCGACGCTGACGAGGGGATAACGCCGGGCAAGCTCCGCGCAGAAGCCCCAATGGGTCACCGCGCGCTTCCCGTCGAGTGCGCCCGATGCCGCGAGCAGGAACGCGCCGGTGCAGACCGATGCAGTGCGCCGCGCGCCCTTCGTACGCTGGCGGACCCAGTCGACCAGGGCGGCATCGTCGGACGCGACATGGACACCATCGCCGCCGGCAATCACCAGCGTATCCACCACCGTGTCGATCGGAGACAGCGGATGCACCGCGAGCCCGACGCCGGCCGATGCCACGACGGTCGGACCATGCCCCGCGACGATCCGCACCGTGTAAGGCTCCGCCTCGCCGGCCTTCGCCATCATCGCATTGGCCGACGCGAACACCTGCAACGGTCCGGTGACATCGAGCAATTGCACGGAAGGGAACGCGACGACCTCGACCAGGCGGCTGCCGTTTGGCTGAGAATGAGGGGGCTTTGGCGTCATCGTGCGAACGTGACGCGCTAGCGTTGCCTTGTCCAGAGTGGAACAAGGAGACGACAATGATTCCTCATGACGTTCACTTGCAGATCGGTTCACTGTTGTTCGACGGCGTCGATCAGATCGATCTCACCGGCCCGTTCGAGGTGCTGTCGCGGATTCCCAACTCGACCTATCGCATCTACGGCAAGACCGCAGGCGCGGTGCGCGACGTCAAGGGATTGCGGCTCTCGCCCGATGGCGCCTTGGCGGATGCGCCGCCGCTCGATGTGTTGCACGTGCCGGGCGGATTCGGCCAGGAAGCCCTGATGGAGGATGCGGAGGTGCTTGGCTGGATCCGCCAGCAGGCCGCGGGAGCATGCCGCATCTTCACCGTCTGCACCGGTGCGCTGCTGTGCGGTGCTGCCGGCCTCCTGAAGGGGCGCAGGGCGACGACGCATTGGGCGTCGTTTCACTTGCTGCCGTTCTTTGGTGCGATCCCGGTCAATGAACGCGTCGTGGTCGACGGTGCTTACGTCTTTGCCGCCGGTGTCACCGCAGGCATCGACGGCGCATTGCGGCTCGCCGCCGAATTGCGCGGCGACGATGCCGCGCGGTCGATCCAGCTCTACATGGCCTACGCGCCGGAGCCGCCTTTCAACAGCGGCACGCCGGAGACCGCACCGCCGGCACTCGTTGCTCAGGCGCGGCAGGCGGTGCGCGCGATCACGGCACAGCGGGAGCTGACGGCACGCCGGATCGGAGCGCAACTCGGGGTGGTTGTTCAGGACTAGCCGAGTCTGAACGGGACATCTGCGCCGTTCGCCAGACCCGTCATCCTGAGGTGCGAGCGGAGCAAGCCTCGAAGGATGAATCGGCCCGGCTGGTGGCCGTCGACCCTTCGAGACGCGCGCAAGAGCGCGCTCCTCAGGGTGACGGTTTGGGAGTTGTGCCTCGCATTCTGCCGAGACGGCCGGGAGATCAGGCCCGCCGGCTAGTTCCCCGGCTCGAAGGTGCAGTCGGCGCCGCCGCCGCTGTTGTCCTTGATCACCTTCGGGTCGAGGGTGCAGGACAGCTTCGACAGCGCCTCGAAGATCGTGCCGGCCGCGCCGTCGGAGGGCACGCCGGCGAGCGCTTCGGTGGCGAAGATCGCGTTGGCTTCCGCACCCTTCACGGTGCGGCTGTGGCTGCCGAAAGTCAGCTCGCAGGAGCGCGAGGTGATGTCGACATTGCTGGCGCGGCAGACGATCTTGTCTGATGTGACGGTGATCTTCTTTTTATAGGCAACATTGCTGTTGCCGTTGAACAACGTGGCGACCGCCTTCTTCTCCGCGGCCGGCAGCGGCGAATAGGGGGCGACCACGCCGGCGAGCGCCAGCGCCACCGAGCCGGAGGCGGTCGAGGGGGCGGCTGAGGCAGGCGCGACCGCGGCCAGCGACATTAAAGCTGCGAGAATCGTGAGTTGGCCGAGTTTCATATTTGCCTCCAGAAGTTGCGTGCGGTCTGCAATACGGCACGGGCTATCATGTTTCCCCGGCCGAAATGGTGACGCCATTCACAGGCGATGCTCTAACTTCCCGTGAGCAGGCTGATGCGCTGGCAGGGCGGAGCAGCCCCGCATCTATCGGCTTGCAGGATCAGGCCATCGGGGTCACAGTCCGGCTTGCGGCAGCAATGCCCGCCAAGAAGCAAGATTCGGGGAACGCCATGGCGGCCACGCGCATCGACTGCGACATCCATCCTGCGGTGGGAGGGACGCGCACCACGCTGCTGCCTTATCTGAGCGATCACTGGAAGGAACAGGTCGTCAGCCGCGCCATTGACGGGCTTGATCTCAACTCCTATCCGCCGTCGATGCCGCTGTCGGGCCGTGCCGACTGGCGACCGGCCGACGGCAGGAAGCCGGGCAGCGATCTGGCCATGGTGCAGCGCGGCGCGTTCGACCAGCTCGGCGCCAGCCACGCGATCTGCAACGTCGTCTACGGCGCGCAGGCGGTGTTCGATTCCTACATGGCGGCGGACTTCTGCCGGGCGATCAATGACTGGATCGCCGCGGAGTGGCTGACGAAGGACAAGCGGCTGCGCGCCTCGATCGTGGTGCCGATCCAGGCGCCGGATCTCGCGGTCGAGGAGATCGAGCGCAGAGCCTCCGACAACCGCTTCGTCTCGGTGCTGGTGCCCTCGCAGGGCGAGACGCTGCTCGGCCGCCGGCACTATTGGCCGATCTATCAGGCAGCGGAAAAGTACAAGCTGCCGATCGCGATCCATGCCGGCAGCGCCTATCGCGGTGCGCCGAGCTCGATCGGCTGGCCGTCCTACCGCTACGAATATTATCTGGCGGAGGCGCAGGCGTTCCAGGCGCAGACGCTGAGCCTGATCTATGAGGGCGTGTTCGGCAAATTCCCCGGCCTCACCGTCGTGCTGATGGAATCGGGCGTCAGCTGGCTGCCGGCGTTCATGTGGCGCGCCAACAAGACCTGGCGCGGCGTGCGCGTCGAGGTGCCCTGGGTCGAGCGCGAGCCGGCCACGATCATTCGCGATCATGTCCGCGTCACCATGCAGCCGTTCGACGGCCCGCCGGATGCGACGGGCGTCGAAGACGTGATCGACCAGATCGGCTCCGACAAGATGTTCCTGTTCGCATCCGACTATCCGCATTGGCAGTTCGATGGCGACGATCCAATCCCGCCGCATCTGCCGAGGAGCCTTGTGGCGCGGATGTGCGAAGATAATCCGCTGGAGACGTTTCCGCGGTTGAAATTGGACTCATAATTCCAAAGGAGGATCGCATGAGTGATGTCATCGACCGCCCCATTCTCGAGCAGGAGAAGCCAGCCGCGACGCGGCTGCGCATCATCGATTGCGATATCCATCCGAGCATTCATTCGCACAGCGATCTCGACGAATTCCTGCCAAAACGCTGGCAGCAGCATTTGAAGGAATACGGCAGCCATCTGCGCACGCCCTATATCGGCACCACGCCCTATCCGCGCTCCTCGCCGCTGATCGCGCGGCGTGATGCGTGGCCGCCGACCGGTGGCGTCCCCGGCTCCGATCTCGATTTCATGCGCAAGCAGCATCTCGATCCATTCGATGTCGAGTTCGGGATCTTGCAGGTGCTCGACCTCTTCATCTTCTCGCAGCAGAACCTGGAATTCGGCGCCGCGATCCAGCGCGCCATCAACGACTGGCAACTCGCCTTCTGGGCACATCGCGACAAGCGGCTGAAGGCCTCGATCCTGGTCGGGCAGGACGGCTCGGACCTCGGCCTCGCCGAGATCGAGCGTTGCGCGAAGACCGGCGAATACATCCAGATCAACGTTTCCCCCCGCGCCAATGAGCCGCTCGGCCGCCGCCGCTACTGGCCGATCTACGAGCGCGCGCAGGCGCTCGACCTGCCGCTCGGCATCCATGTCGGCGGTTATGGCGGGCACGCGCCGACCGGCGGCGGCTGGCCGTCCTATTATTGCGAGGAGCATCAGTCCAACGCGCATACGATGGCCTCGATGCTCACCAGCCTGGTGCTCGAAGGCGTGCCCGAGCGCTTCCCGAAGCTGAAGATCGTGTTCATCGAGGGCGGCTTCGGCTGGATCCCGTCGGCGATGTGGTGGATGGATCAGCACTTCGAGCGCTTCCGCAGCGAGGTGCCGCATCTCAAGCGCAAGCCGAGCGAATATGTGAAGGAGCACTTCTGGTTCACGACCCAGCCGATCGACGAGCCCGACGAGGCGCGGCATCTGCGTCAACTGATCGAATGGGTCGGGATCGACCGGTTGCTGTTCTCGTCGGATTATCCGCACTGGGACTATGACGACGCGCGCTACGCCTTCAAGACGCCGCTGACCGAGGCCGAGCGGCGCAAGATATTCAACAGCAACGCCCGCGCGGTTTACAAGTTTTAGGACAAGATGACCTTGCGTCGAACCGAGCCGCGAGTTTCACCTCGCCCCGCCTGCGGGGAGAGGTCGGAACGCATCGTCAGATGCGTTCCGGTTGAGGGGGAGTCTCCGCGAGTCCTTTTGTCACCGAATGTGCGGAGACGGCCCCTCACCCCAACCCTCTCCCTGTAAGAATGGGGAGAGGGAGCGAAGCGCCGCCGCCATCCAACCTGATCTCACTGTGTCTTCTAGGATTGCCATGGCCCGTCACATCGTCGCGCGTACCAGCGAGATCCCGTCCGGCGGCAACAAGGTGTTCGGCCTCGAGGGCCGCGACATCGTCGTGTTCCACGTCAATGGCGAGTTCTTCGCGCTGCTCAATCGCTGTCCGCATGAGGGCGCGCCATTGGAGAAGGCGGCCTGCGTCGCGCGGCTGACGTCGCCGGAGCCCGGCATCTACCAGCGCGACCGCATCGGCGAGATGCTGCGCTGTGCATGGCATGGCTGGGAGTTCGACATCCGCAACGGCCAGTCCTGGTTCGATCCCAAGCGCTTCAAGGTCCGCTCCTTTCCGGTCGCCGTCGAAAGCGGTGAGGAGCTTCAGAAGGGGCCTTACGTGGCCGAGACGTTTCCGGTGCACGTCGAGGACAATTACGTGATCGTCGAGGTGTAGCACTCGATTGTTGCTGTTATTGCAATAATGAAGTGCTGAGGACGATTATTATAATAATCAATGCAATGAGCCATCTTCGGTTCATGGATCGGGAATGACCCCGTCCGCGAATTCCGGGAACGGCATCATGAAGCTTTATCACTTTCCCCTGTCAGGCCACGCTCATCGCGCACGCCTGTTCCTGTCCCTGTTGGCCGTTCCGCATGAAGTGGTCGAGGTGGACCTGAGATCAGGCGCGCACAAGACGCCGGAGTTTCTCGCGCTCAATCCGTTTGGCCAGGTTCCAGTGCTCGACGATGACGGCACCATCATCCCGGATTCCAACGCGATCCTGGTCTATCTCGCGACCAAGCTCGGCTGCACCGACTGGCTGCCGACGGATGCAAAGGGCGCCGCTTCCGTGCAGCGCTGGCTGTCGGTGGCGGCTGGAGATCTCGCATTCGGCCCCGCGGCGGCGCGGCTCGTCACCGTGTTCGGCGCAAAATTCAATCCGGAGGACGTGATCGCACGGGCGCATGTGCTGCTGAAGCGGCTCGAAGCGCATCTGGCCGGCTGCGACTGGCTGGTCGGCGCGCGGCCGACGATCGCGGACGTGGCGCTCTACAGTTATCTGTCGAGCGCGCCCGAAGGCAATGTCGATCTCTCGGCCTATGCCAACGTGAACGCTTTCCTGCGCCGGATCGAAGCGCTACCGGGTTTTGTATCCTTTGCGAAAACGCCCGTCGGTCTCTCGGCGGCTGCATGAGACGCTGAGCGGGCGCGTCGCCGGGCGCGCCCGTCGAATCCCAACAGGGAGGGTCAAGCGATGAGCGACAGGCGCACGAAGACGAAGCTCGAGACCTGGCACGCCGGCGAAAAGGCGATCCAGCGCAAGGCCGGCGTCGCCGAGCGCATGGAGGCCGTGGGCCAGCGCGCCGTGCGCGACTACATGCCCGACCAGCACCGTGCGTTCTTCGCCCAGATTCCGTTCATCGTGCTCGGCAGCGTCGACCACAGCGGCGACCCGTGGGCCACGCTGCTGGCGGGCAAGCCGGGCTTCATTGCCTCGCCGACCGAGCGCAGCCTCGAGATCGATGCGCGGCCCGATCCGACCGATCCCGCTAGCGAGGGCATGCGGGAGGGCAACGCGATCGCCTTGCTCGGGATCGAGCTGCACACGCGCCGCCGCAACCGCGCCAACGGAAACCTTCGCGCATCGTCAGGACAAACGCTCAGTTTCGACCTCGAGCAGAGCTTTGGCAATTGCCCGCAATACATCCAGCTACGCGACTTTAGTTTCGTTCGCGAACCGAGTGAACCATTCTCGGGAGCGATCCAAACCAGCGCAACGCTCGATCAGGCCGCGCGCGACATGATCGAGGCGGCCGACACGTTCTTCGTCGCCTCCTATGCCGAGCGCGAGGATCGCCGCCAGGTCGACGTCTCGCATCGCGGCGGCAGGGCCGGCTTCGTCCGCGTCGGTGACGACGGCACGCTGACGGTTCCCGATTTCGCCGGCAATCTGTTCTTCAACACGCTCGGCAACATCTTCCTGAACGGCAAGGCCGGGCTGGTGTTTGTCGATTTCGCGACCGGCGACATGCTGCAGCTGACCGGTGATGCCGAGGTGATTTTGGACTCGCCCGAGATCGCGGCGTTTCAGGGCGCCGAACGGCTCTGGCGCTTCCGCGCCCGCAGGATCGTGCGCCGGCGCGGCGCACTGCCGCTGCGCTGGGCCTTTCGCGCCGACGGCTGGTCGCCGAATGCGCTGATGACCGGCGACTGGACGCAGGCTGCGGACCGCATCAAGGCGGCCGAGCGCGCGACGCAGTGGCGTCCGTTCAAGGTCAGCAAGATCGTCGATGAAAGCGCGTCGATCCGCTCGTTTCACCTCGCACCGGATGATGGCGCGGGGCTGCTTCCACACCAGGCGGGGCAGCATCTGCCAATCCGCCTCTCGATTCCCGGGACCGAGAAGGCGGTCATCCGAACCTATACGCTGTCGGTCGCGCCGTCGGACGGGATCTACCGCATCAGCGTCAAGCGCGACGGCCGGGTGTCGCAGCACCTGCACGACAACATCCATGTCGGCGACCTCATCGAGGCGCGTGCGCCGGATGGCGCGTTCACGATCGATGCGCGCGAGAAGTGGCCGGCAGTGCTCATTGCCGGCGGCGTCGGGATCACGCCGCTGCTCGCGATGCTGCGCCACGTGGTCTACGAAGGCCTGCGGACCCGCGGCATCCGGCCGACATTCCTGTTCCAGGCCGCGCATGCCAAACAGGATCGCGCCTTCGGCAGTGAGTTGGCGCAACTCGCGGATGCCGCCGGTGGTGCAGTCCGGATTGTCCGCGTGCTCAGCAGTGTCGACGGCGCCGTGCAGGGCGCCGACTTCGATGCCGCCGGGCGGATCGACATGGCGCTGCTGTCGCGCGTGCTGCCGTTCAACGATTACGATTTCTATCTGTGCGGGCCGCCGCAGTTCACGCAGTCGCTCTATGATGGCTTGCGGGGCTTCAACATCGCGGATCACCGCATCCATGCCGAGGCGTTCGGTCCGTCATCGCTGGTGCGAAAGCCCGAGGTCGCAACGGCGACGCCGCCGCGGCGGCCGCCCGCAACCGAGCCGGTCGCGGTCGCCTTCACCGCATCGTCGAAGGAGGCGTGCTGGACGCCGGAGTTCGGCACGCTGCTCGAACTCGCCGAGGCACGCGGCCTCAGCCCCGCGTTCTCCTGCCGGGCGGGGAACTGCGGCTCGTGCCGAACCCGATTGCAGGCAGGTCGCGTGACCTATGTGAAGGAGCCGACCGCAGAAGTGGCCGACGACGAGGTGCTGATCTGCTGCGCCGTGCCGACGAAGGCGGACGGCGACGGGGAGAATCGAATTCAGCTCGCGCTTTGATCAGCCTGTGTCGTGTGAGGGGCTGGTTCGTTGAGCTGGGTTGCCTTCGGCTTGATGGCGAGCACCGTGCTGTAGGGGTTGCCGAACACGAAGATCTTCGATGTGCGCCAGATGATCCGTTCCAGTTCGACGAAGGTGCGCATCTTGAGCCGGTACTTCCACAGCAGCAGGTGCTGAAAGAAGTTCCAGGTGAGGCCCCAGGCCCAGAACGGCAGGCGTCGATAGCGAATCGGACCGAAGCCGAGTTGGCGCATCTTGTAGACCAGAAGGTTGGCGCCGACGAAATTGTAACGCCAGTTGTCGAAGAAGGCGGTGACGCTGCGGTAATCCTCCTCGCGGCGGCAATGATCCAGCGATCCCGGCGTGCGGATCAGCAGGCGGCCGCCCGGCTTGAGCATTCGTCGGCATCGCGCAAGCCAGGCGTCGAGGTCCTTGGTGTAGCCGACCGATTCCAGCGAATAGATCGCATCGAAACTGTCACTTGGCAGATCGAGGCTGTCGAAGTCGGTGACGATGACCTGTCCACGCCCGCCGAGCTTGGCAAATTTTCGCCGGCAGATGTCGGCTTGCACGGCCGAATTGGTCACGCACACGATCTCGATGTTGCGCCGGCTGGCGAGATATGCCGCGGCGGCGCCGGATCCGCAGCCGAGATCCAGGAATCGCATCCCGTCCTTGGGCCGCAGAAGCGCGTATTCGGCTTCGTAAGCCTGCGAGAATGCCGTTCGGGGGAATATGCACGTGCTGTAGTTCGCCTGCTCGTCGCGATACGTGCCGAACACGTCGTCATATGTCCGCTTCTCGTCATCGTGCTTGAGAAAGTCGTCCGGCCGCGGGGCCCATTCGACCAATTGGCGTTGCTCGAATGGATTCAGCGCATGGCCGATCTCGCTCGCGTCCCTCGGACGCGTCACCAGCAGGAAAAGGATATAGTGAAGAAGATTGTATGCCACGAACAATGCGAAGATCACCGTCGCGGCGGATAGAATGATGAGAACAATGTCCAAGGTCGCTCCTGACCGGTGAAGCGTTTTTGAACGCGGTGGGCATTCTCGCGGAAGTGTAGCGGCCGCGCTCGACCAACACTATGCGTTGTAATTGTACGATTTTATGTCTCTACTGGGAGGCCAAGCGGCGTGCCAAAACCCCCGAGGCGATCGCCCAGGCGGCCGCGTTCAAGGGCAGGGTGATCCTAACACCCAACAAGGCCTGATCCGCGATTCCATCAGTCGCTGTTGACGCATGGTTCTGTACCCATGCGTCAACAACGTGTCCGGACAAGGACCGGGTTGGCTGGCTGGCGCCGGGGGCCTCAGGCGTGGTCTCCGGCCCGCTGCGGCAGCACGAACACCAGGGCTGCGATGGCAGCGGCGAGCGCGATCGATGCGGTGTAGCGGCTGAGCGCCAGGCCGCCGTGATCGATCGGCTTGTCCAGGAAGTCGCCGACCGTGGCGCCGAGCGGCCTGGTCAGCACGAAGGCGATCCAGAACAGCAGCGTGCGCGAGATACTGGTCCAGAGATAGGCGGCGGCAACGATCGCGATGCCGGCGGCAAACACCAGCGCGCCGCCGCCATAGCCGAGCCCGGTGGAATCGGCCATCCAGTCGCCGAGCGCCGTTCCCAGCGTCTGCGAGAACAGGATCGTGACCCAATAGAAGGTCTCGGCCACCTTGTTGTCGATCGACGCGATCGAGACCGTCCCCATGGTGCGATACCAGGCGGCGAGCGACACAACCAGCAGTGCTGCAAGCAGCGACGAGCCGCCGAGATACCCGATCCCGAGCGAGCGATCGACGAAGTCGGCCAATGTGGTGCCGACAGTCGTGGTCGCGATGATCACCGTCCAGTAGAGGAACGGATGGAACCGCTTTGCTGCCATCTGCGCCGCGACGGCGATGGCGAAGATCACCGCGAAAATGGCGGTGCCGACCAGATAGCCGAGATCCATCGACATGGTCACGGCATCGCCGCCGGTTTCGCCCAGCGTGGTGGCGAGGATCTTGATGATCCAGAACCCAAGCGTGACGGCGGGCACCTTGGCGAGGCGACCGGCTGTTGCGGCATCGTATGTCAAGTCCATGAGGTCTGCGCTCCGGGTCGTGGTCGGGATGATCATCGGCAACGTCAGCCCTTCATCGTATCCATGATCGACAGCAAATCGGCGAGCGCCTGGTTGCATTTGGCGGCGTCGGGGCTGGTCTCGCGCAGCGCCGCCAGCGCGCGGTCGATCGCCTTGTCGACTGTGTGCCAATCGGCGGCCGCACGCGGCTTCAGGCCCGCCTCGGCGTCATCCCATCGGGTTTCGAGATCCTTGATCCGCATTTTGGCGCCGGCAAGGTCGCCCTTGTCGACCAGCGTGGCGACGTCGACCACGATCGCGTGAAACGGCGTGAGATCGCCGAGTTTCGAGGTCGCGGCTTCCGCGCGCGGCAGTAGCGTTGCTCCGCCGCTGGCATGCGGCAGCGGCAAGCTGAAGCAAAGCGCGAGGACTGCCGTTGTCACGCCGAGAATGGTCCTGTTCATCATGGTGCTCCTTGGTTAAGCGGATTTCGCCGTCGGTCAGGACGCGCGTTGGGTCAATCGTTGTGCGAGACCCTGGGGCTTCGACCTGCGTCGCCTTCGAACGACAGAAAGGCGACCAGCGCAATGATCACGGTCAGGAAAACCAGGCTGGTCGAGACGGTTCCGAGGCCGAGCCCACCATACTCGCGCGATTGCGACAGCAGGTCGCCGAACGAGGCGCCCAGTGGACGCGTCAGGATGTAGGCGAGCCAGAACGTCAGCACCGCATTGGCGCCGAGCGCATAGGCCGCCGCGACGACCGCGATCAGGCCCACGAAGGCAACCACTCCGACGTTGAAGCCGAGACCCAGCGCTTCGGTCGCAAGGTCGCCGCCGGCAGTGCCGAGCGCGAATGTGAGGAGGATCGCGGCCCAATAGAACAGCTCGCGACGCGTGGTCACGATGCTGTGGATCGACAGCGTCCGCTCGACCTTGAACCAGACGGCGAAGATGGCGGCGAGCGCGATCGCGAAGGCGGCCGTGCTGACGTAAAGGCTGACCTCGAGCCTGTCGGTCAGCGCGTCGGTGATTTGTGTGCCGACGATGCTGACCAGGACGACGGTCAGCCAGTAGATCCATGGCACATGGCGGTCGGTGCGCAACTGGATCAGGAGCGTCGCGGCGAGCAGGCCGGCCATCATGAGGCCGGTCACCGACGTTCCGTGGCCGACATGGACGGCGAGGTAGTCGGCGCCGGTCTCGCCGACCGTCGTCGACATGATCTTGATCGCCCAGAACATGAGTGTGACCTCGGGGACCTTGTTCAGCACGGTGCGGCCGGCGCGTCTGATGTCCTGCACGATTCGAAGCTCCGCTGTTGAATGTCCGGCGCCTCTGCCGAACGCGGGGGGAAGCGTGCACTGCGGGACTTAGCTGCGGCTTAGTGACCTCGGCGGAGGGGTTTGGGCGCGGCCAGGCGCTAAGTTCCGCCTAAGTCTGGGCTGATATGATCGCGACGGATCATGATGGATTGTGAGAGCGATGCGAGTGCTCCTGGTCGAGGACGACAGGATGATCGGGGCGGCCGTTGTCGAAGCTCTCAAGGATGCCGCCTATGCCGTGGATTGGGTGCGCGACGGCGATCTCGCCATCGAGGCCATCCGCAGCGAGACCTATGACATTGCGCTGCTGGATCTCGGCCTGCCGGTAACCGATGGTCTCGACGTGCTCAAGACCGTCCGTGCCGAGCGCGGGCGGCTTCCCGTGATCATCCTGACCGCGCGTGACGCGCTGAACGACCGCATCCGGGGGCTCGATCTCGGCGCCGACGATTATCTGGTCAAGCCGTTCGAGGTCGCCGAATTGCTGGCGCGGATGCGCGCGGTGCTGCGCCGCGAGGGCAGCGGCGCGCCACCACTGCTGAGCAACGGCGCGCTACAGCTCGATCCCGCGACCCGCGAGGCGCGCCTTGCCGGCGAGACCGCCGTGCTCAGCGCCCGCGAATTCGCCCTGTTGCAGGCGCTGCTGGCGCGTCCAGGGACGATCCTGTCGCGTGCCGAGCTCGAACGCCAGATCTACGGCTGGAGCGAGGAGGTCGAGAGCAACGCCGTCGAGTTCCTGATTCATGCGGTGCGCAGAAAGCTCGGTGCTGCTGCGATCAGGAACGTGCGCGGCGTCGGCTGGATGGTGGATCGTTCCAAATGCTGACCTCGTTGCGCGGACGCCTGTTCCTCGGGCTCACCGTCATCATCGTGCTCACCGGCGCCGTCGGCGGTACGTTCGCCTATCTGTGGGCCTACAGCGAAGCGATCGAGATGCAGGACTCGGCCCTGGTCCAGATCGGCAGCTTCGCGCTCTCCGCCTCGATCCGGCAAAGCGGGCCGGTGAACGGGGTCGACGCCGACTCCGAGATCGCAATCGCCGAGCTTGGCTCAGTGCCCCGCGGCGCCGTCGAGGAACGCCGGCTGTGGGGATTGAAGGATGGGCTGCACAACGACGTGTATCAGGGGCAGCCGGTGCGCATCCTGCTGCGCACGCGGCCCGACGGCAGCCGCTTCGCGGTGACGCAGCGCACCGATATTCGCTCGGAGCTCGCCGGCGACATGGCAGTGCGGACGTTGCTGCCGATCGCAGCGCTGGTGCCGTGCCTGTTGCTGGTGACGGCGTGGGTGATCGAGCGGTCGTTCCGGCCGATGCTGCGGCTTGCCGGCGACCTCGATACAAGAAAGCCCGACGACGTCGGGATGTTGGCCGTCATCGGCGCGCCGCGAGAGTTGCAGCCGTTCCTGGGTTCGATCAACGGGCTGCTGGACCGGATGCGCGCGATGATGGAGCAGCAGCGGCACTTCATCGCGGACGCGGCCCACGAGCTCCGCACGCCGATCACGGCGCTCAGCCTGCAGGCCGAGAATCTCGATGTCCGCGACATGCCGCCGGCGATGCACGACCGGCTCGATGCGCTGAAGAGCGGGATGCGGCGGACCAAGCATCTGCTCGAGCAGTTGCTGGCGCTGGCCCGGCAGGACGCCGCGCCTTCAGCCGTCAGCGAGGTCGTGCAGCTCGACATGATCGCAAAGGGCGTTGTCGCCGATCTCCTGCCGGAGGCGGCTTCGCGCGAGATTGATCTCGGCTTCACGATGGTCGAGCCGCTCGCGGTGGATGGCGATCCGCTCGCGCTCATGTCGGTGATGCGAAACCTGGTCGAGAACGCGGTGAAATTCACACCCGACGGGGGAAGCGTCGATCTCGGCGTCTATCGCGCGGACGGCATGGCCGTGGTCCAGATCGAGGACAGCGGGCCGGGCATTGCGCCGCAGGATCTCGATCGGATCTGCGAGCCGTTCTTCCGCGGCCGCCAGCCGGGCGGCGACGGGTCCGGGCTCGGATTGTCGATCGTGAGACGGATCGTCGATCGCGGCGGCGGCGCGATCCACTTCGAGAACATGGCAGGTGCCGAACGGTCCGGCCTGCGCGTCACGGTCAAGCTGCCTGCGGCTGGGTGATGAAATAAGGCGCCTGCACAGTGCTGCGCGCGACCCGGCACTTGCTCATTAAGGCGACCAGATCACGACCGCGATATCGATAGCATCCATAATCCGCCCGTCAGCAGAAGTGCGGCAAGAAGATAACGCAAGAGCGTCGGCGCGAGGTGCTTGGCGCCCAGCCAGGCGCCGAGTCCGCCACCTACGGCGGCAGCGGCCAACCACCACGGTAATTCGTGCGGGAAGATTGGAGTCGTACTCCATAAACCCACGAAGGCGGCAGCCGAGTTCAGGAGGTTGAAGAGCGCGGATAAGCCTGCGGTCTGCCGCATGCCGAGCCAGCCGAACGTCAGCACAAGGGGCGCAATGAAAATGCCGCCTCCAATGCCGGTCGTACCCGCGACAAATCCGATGATGCCTCCCGCAAGAAGCGATGGCCCGAGGGGCGGATGCGCGGGAACGCTGATGTCTCGCGCCGCTCCGGAACGCGCGGCCCTGAACATCTGCCAGGCTGCGACGAGTAACAGCGCGCCGACCAGCGGATTGTAGATCCAAGCCGGGATGTGAGTTGCTCCACCCACCACCGAAAGCGGCAGCCCGAGCACAATAAAGGGATATGTCTCCTTCCATGTAATAAAACCGGCCCGCGCGAAACGAACCGTTCCGATCGTGGCGACGAGCGTGTTGAGGGCCAGCACGGCGGGCCGGATAACACCGGGCGCGTATCCCGCGAGCCCCATCGCAGCGATATATCCTGTCGCGCCAGCCTGCCCGACAGCCGCATACGCTGCGGCAATGATTGCAAGCGCGACGGCGAATAGCGCAGCAGACATTCTCAGGCGTTGGGGTCGGTTGCGTTGGGATAGAAAAGCTGCTGGCCGTTGACTTTATAGCCGGCGATGGCGCTCTGTCCCTCCGGCGAGATCAGCCAATCAATGAAGCGTTGGCCGGCTTCCTTCTTCACCGTTGGATGCTTGACAGGATTCACCAGCATCACCCCGTATTGGTTGAACAGCTGCTTGTCGCCTTCGACGAGGATGGCAAGATCACCGCGATTCTTGAAGGCTAGCCAGGTGCCGCGGTCCGATAGCACGTAGGCGTTCGATGCTGAGGCCATGTTCAACGCAGCGCCCATGCCTTGCCCGATTTCCTTGTACCAAGGACCACGATCTTTCGCGATATCGATGCCCGCGGCTTTCCAGAGCTTGAGCTCCGCGATATGGGTACCCGACCGGTCACCGCGGGATACGAACGGCGCGGCCTTGGTCTTGATGGTTTGCAGCGCCGTCACAACATCCTTGCTCTTGATGCCTGCCGGATCGCCTTTCGGGCCGATGATCACAAAATCGTTGTACATCACGGGATAGCGCTTCACCCCGTATCCTTCAGCCAGGAACTTCTCCTCGGCGGACTTGGCGTGCACAAACACCACGTCGGCATCGCCACGACGCGCCGTGTCGAGCGCCTGACCGGTGCCCTGAGCCAACACCCTCACCTCGATGCCAGTTTTCTGCTTCACAATCGGCAGCAAGTAGTCGAACAGACCCGAGTCCTGCGTCGAGGTCGTCGATGCAACAACAATTGACTGGTCTTGCGCCAAAGTCGGAATGCTCAGCGATGCCAGCATGACGGTCGCCAGTATCCGAAACGAAACAAGCCAACGCTTCATGGTCAATTTCCTTGCTGCTGTTTTCATTTCACCGGCCTGCAACGACGCGTCCGAGCAGGAAGCTCAAAACGCTGACGGTCATCGAAAGGATGATTAGAATGATCCCGAGCGCAAGTGCGAAGCTCAATTCTCCCTTGCTCGTCTCCAATGCGATCGCCGTCGTCATCGTGCGGGTGTAGCCCCTCACATTGCCACCGACGATGATGATCGCTCCCACCTCCGCAATTGCCCTGCCAAACGCCGCGAGAAAGGCGGTCAGCAACCCGTCTCGTCCGATGCACATGAGCGGCCGCATAGCGCGCAGCCGCGAAGCCCCATCGACGAGAAGCGCGTCGCCGTAACGGGTCCAAATGTCCACCATCATTCGGTGAACGAGTGCCACCACGATCGGAACGCCGAGAATTGTCTGTGCAATGACCATGGCGGTCGGCGTGAACAAAATCCCGAGCGATCCCAGCGGTCCCGATCGGGACAGGAGGAGGTAGACTGCCAACCCGACGACGACTGGCGGCAATCCAAGAAGTGCGTTGGCGATGACGACCAAAAAACCTTTGCCCCGGATGCGATAAATTGCCAGCGCTGCGCCGAGAGGAGCCCCTATTGCGAAAGCAAGGAGGCTTGCTGTCAGGCTTACGCCAAGCGACAGGGTCACGATCTCGCGCAGCTCGCTGTCAAGATGCCCAATCAGGCCGGCAGCCGTATCAAGTGCTTGGACAAAGTCATTCATTTTGCCTTAGTAAGCTATACAGGGCAGCGTGCAAGATTCTTGCGAAACTGAAGGGCACGCTGCCGTTCGATCCCGCGCTGCTCGAGGTCATGCCGAATGCGCGGCACATCGCGCGGGTGCAGATGGTGAACGGGCTGGTTCCCGGCCGGCTCACCGCAACGCTGCGCGGCCAGCATGTCGGATCGATCATCCACACCGGTGCACGCCCGGCGTGATCCTGAGTTCGGACAGAAATGTCGCGCGCCGATGAACGCCGGCGCACGACTCAGCCGGCTACTTGATCGTCGCGCGCACCGTGATGACCGAAGTGCCGGTTGCGATCGGTCCCTGGCCGGTGGCCTTGATGGCGAAGGTATCGCTGCCCTTGTATTTGGCCTTCGGCGTGAATTCGTAGGTCGACGCGTTGACCTTCTTCAATTTGCCGTGCTCGGGCTTTTGCGCGATCGCCGAAGAGGTCACCGTGCCGCGGATCTCGATTGGAAAGCTGCAGGTCTCCCCGGCCTTGACGTCGATGTCTCCGGTGGGATTCTCGCCCCAATTCGCCAGCGTGACCGACCGCGAGCAATCGGACGCGGCGTGCGCTGCCGTAAGGCCTGAAACTCCAGCCACAAGCACCAAAGCGGCCGTCGTCGCCAGCCGCGAAGCAAGATCAAACGTTCTCATGCGGGATTCACTCGGAAGGTACGCCATCCTGGAGTCTTGCAACGTGTATGATCGAGATGCAATGACTGCGTGACGAGAAAGGGTGTCCAATGGGTGAAGATATCAGCGGTCAGGCAAGCGCGCAGCAGGCCGGGTTTTCGGGTGTCGCGCGCAAGACGCTGGAACGCCTTGCATTGCCAGGCGATCACAGGGAACTGGTCGTGGCCGAGGTGACCTATCCGCCCGGCGGCGTCGCCCCGCAGCACCGGCATCCGGTCGGCGGCATCATCTACATCGTCGAAGGCACAGCCGAGTCCGCCTATGGCGACGAAGCGCCGCGGCAATATCGGGCCGGCGAAACCTTGCAGGACCGGGCCGATCTTCCGCACACCCTGTTTCGCAATTGTGATCCGGAACATCCGCTGCGCTTCCTGACCATCTACGCACTCGAACCCGGGCGCTCCTACACCATGGGGCCGTGAGGTCGCCCGCGCGTGACCATGTCACAGCGTCATCTTGTAGCCGATGTGGCTGTCGACGAATCCCAGCCTGTCATAGAAGCGGTGGGCGTCGGCGCGGGTCTTGTCGGTCGTCAGCTGGACGAGGTTGCAGCCGCGCGCCTTGCATTGCGCGATCGCCCATTCGAACATCTGCTGTCCGACGCCTGATCCGCGGTGGCCGTCCGCGATCCTGACCGCCTCGATCTGCCCGCGCCAGGCGCCCTGGCGCGCCAGGCCGGGGATGAAGGTGAGTTGCAGGGCGCCGATCACCTCGTCGTGCAAGGTCGCGACGACTTGCAATTGATTGGGATCGGCAAGGATCGCCTCGAGCGCCGCGACATAGTTCGGATTCGGCGGCGAGCTGCCGTCCTCCCGCTGCTGCCCAAGCACATCATTGGCCAGCAGCGCGATGATGTCGGGAAGATCAGCGATTTGGGCGCGGCGGAAAATGATCTGCGTCATCGAGCATGTCTCCTTGAAACGATTGGAGCAGGGGCGGAGGCCTACTCCTTCTTCGCCGTCAGCCCGTCGACCATCGCGCGGGTCAGGGTCGCGATCTCGATGCGCAGCGCGGCGAGCGGGACGGCGATCAGCTTCTGCTCCAGCCCGAGCGCGACGATGCCGTGCACGGCGGAGAACAGGCTGCGCGCGGTGACGCCGAGCTGCGCGGACGAGCGCTGCGGGAACAGCGCGGCGAGCGGCTTGTAGATGTGACGGAACAATTCCATCTGCTCGGTGACAGCCCATTCCGGCACCGGTTTGCCGGGCTGCATGCGGTGCTCGAACAGCGCGCGCCACAGTTCGAGGTTCTCGGCGGCGAACTCGCAATAGGCGACCGCGATCCGCACCAGCATCTCGCGCGGGTTGGTCGAGCCACTGATCTCGGCCAGCGACAGCGACGCGTCGAGGCGGGCCAATGTGCGCGAACCAACGCGCAGGATAAGCTCGTCGACATCCTCGACCAGATTGTAGACGCCGCCATTGGCGATGCCGATTTCCTGGGCCAGATCGCGCGTTTTCAGGCCGCCAAGACCCTTTGCCGAGATCGCCCGTTCCGCCGCCTCGATGAGGGCTTCGCGCAGTTTTGCACGTCGTTCCAATGCCTTGGACATGATTATCCCGCCGTTAATCACACTATTGAGCATTGCTCAAAAATAACTTGAGCGATGTTCAATATGTGGTACAAGTAATTCATGAGCGATGCTCATAGCAGGGAGCGATCAAATGTTCAAAACTGTTTTCACGCTTTTCCGCGGCACCGTGGCTGTCGCGGAAGAACAACTCGAGGACCGGACGGCGCTGGTCATCCTCGACCAGCAGATGCGGGACGCGGCCGCCGCCGTGGACCGCTCGAAGCGGACGCTGGCGCTCGCCATCGCCGGCGACCTGCAGGAGGGCCGGCGGCTCGAGGCGACCCGCGCCCGGATCGCCGACCTCGAGGTTCGCGCGACGGCGGCGCTCGAGGGCGACCGCGAAGACCTCGCCCGCGAGGCGGCGCAGGCGATTGCCAACCTCGAGGCCGAGCGCGATGCCGCGATGACCGCGCGCACCTTGTTCGCCTCAGAGATCACGCGGCTGAAGCGCCATGTGGCCAATGCCGAAGCGCGGATTTCCGAGCTCGACCGCGGCCGCCGGTTGGCGCGCGCCTCGGAAGCGGTGCGCTCGCTGCGGCGGAGCGGCATCGAGGCGGCGCGGCCTTACGAGTGCACGCTGCCGGAGGCAGAAGCCACGCTGAAGCGGCTGCGCGAGCGGCAGATGGAAGCCCAGGCCGCCGATGACGCGCTGTTCGAGATCGACGCCGCCTCGGGCCCGCTCTCGACCGCGGAGAAGCTCGCCGAGCTCGGCTTCGGCCCGCGGATCAAATCGACCGCCGACGACGTGCTGGCGCGGCTGAAAGCCCGGCGTCCGCCCGCTGCCTAGTTTCTCCAAGCCCCTTCAACCACACCTCGTATCATCAAGGAGACGACCATGAACCAGACCATCCAGCCCCACAGCAGCGCCTGGGTCACCTTCAGCTATGCGTCCTTCGTCGCGTCCGCCTTCCTCGTCGCCGTCGGCGTGTTCTTCCTGCCGATCGATATCTGGATGAAGGGCTATCTCACGATGGGCATCGTGATGCTGATCCAGACCTGCATCACGCTGACCAAGACGGTGCGCGACAACCACGAGAGCGGCAAGCTCGTGAACCGCATCGAGGACGCCAAGGCCGAGCGCCTGCTGATGGAAGTGTCCAAGGCGGCGTAAGCCTGACTGCGCTCCCTCTCCCCGTTCTTACGGGGAGAGGGTTGGGGTGAGGGGCTCTCTCCGCAAGAACGGTGATAGTTCGATATGCAGAAGCTCCCCCTCACCCGGATCGCATTAGATGCGATCCGGCCTCTCCCCGCACGCGGGGCGAGGTGGAGCGGACGCTGCTGCTGGAACTTATTCTTTTTCCTGAACGGCTCGTTTACCCTGCGACAAACCGCGTCAGTTCGCGCTCATCGCCCCTTAACAGGCGGAAGTGCAGACATCGCCGTCAGATACGGACAGGACAGATGGCGTCCACGGACAACGGCACGCGCCCCGCGCGCGACGGCAAGGGGCTTGCGAAGGCCCGCGCGGCCTTTGACGCCGTGCGCAGCCATGCCGGCTTCTGGCTCAAGGCGCTGTCGCAGCCGACCATCGACCTCTCCCTGCGCACCCAGGCCGGCCAGCGCACGCGCATCATCGAATCGCCCGGGCTGTCGCTGCCGCAAGCCGAGCTCGACGCGCTGGTCGCGCAGCTGCGCATCGTCGCGGTGAAGACGCTGCCGCAGGAGAGCCTGACCTACGGCATCTTCTCCGGCGAAAAGGAGCGGCTGTCGCGCGCGATCGTGACGCTGATCTCGGAGGAAGACAGCGGACGGCCGATCGCGTTCAACGCGCTGTCGGTGATGGATGTGCCGCTCGACGGCGAACCGGTCGAGGTCATCCATCTCGGCCTCGTGATGGTCGATCCCGATGTGCGCGGGCAGGGGCTGTCCTGGGTGCTGTACGGCCTCACCGCGCTGGTGCTGTTCGCCCGCGACGGTCTGCGGCCGAAATGGATCTCCAACGTGACGCAGGTGCCGTCGGTCGTCGGCATGGTCTGCGACACGTTTTCCGACGTGTACCCCTCGCCGCTGCCGGGGGCGCGGCAGAGCTTTGCGCATCTGCAACTCGCCCGCGGCATCATGGCAGAGCACCGCGCGGTGTTCGGCGTCGGCGCCGAGGCCGGCTTCGACGAGTCGCGCTCGGTCATCACCAATGCCTATACCGGCGGCTCGGATGCGCTGAAGAAGACGTTCGAAGTTGCGCCGAAGCATCGCGGCGAAATCTACAACGATTTCTGCGCCCGCGAGCTCGACTACGTCAGAGGCGACGACGTCTTGCAGCTCGGCCGCATCGATCTCGCCGGCGCGCGCCGCTATCTGCTCAGCGAAGTGCCGCACGGCTCGCTGCCGGCGCTGCTGGCGGCGTCCGCGCTGCTGGCGTTGCAGCGGCTGGTGCTGCCGGTGGTCTACTGGCTGGACGACACCCGCGCCTTCGGCACGCTGCGGCCCCGCCGCCGCGCCATCGACCATGTAACGGGCGACAAATGACCTCGGGGGCGATTGCCGATTCCATCGTCAATCTCTGCGGCGCCATCGGGCTTGCGGTGGCAATGACGATTTTCTACTGGCGCGATCCCAAAAGTCCGCTGAGCCGCCGCCTGCTGTTCGCGCTCGGCGTGATCGCGGTCCTGTTCCTCGACCGCGGCATGGCGTGGTGGGCCGGTAGCGCCATCCTCGACCGCCTCTCGGTAATCCCGGCTGCGCTGATCCCGCTCGGCGCCCTTGTCGTCACCGAGGGCATCCTGCGGCGCCACGCGCCGCGCGTGGTGAAGATCGCAGCGCTCGGCGGCGGCATCTTGCTTGGCCTCGGCGGCACGTTTGGCCTGCAACGCCTGGCGATGCCCTATGCCGTCGCGCTGGCGCTGTTCCAGCTCGCGGGGTTTGCCACCTGTGCCGCTCTGCTCGCGGCGCGCGACCGTTCGGCGCTGATGGCCTCGGAGAACCGCAGCATCGGGCGGCTGGCGGTCGGCGCGGTGGTGGTGATCCCGTTCATCCTGACCGATTTCCGCACCTTGTTCCCGCACATCCCGGTGAGGCTCGGCGCACTCGGCGCGCTGCTCACTGTGACCGTGATGCTGATCGCCGGCGGCGGCGCCGAAACCCGCCGCCACGGCCTTGCGATGATGGCGCTGCGGCTGATCAGCTCGGGCCTCCTCGGTTTCGCCGCCGCCTTCATGGCGCCCGACGTCGATGCGGCGCAGATCATCCGCTTCGTCGCGGTCGCGATTGCGGGTGTGCTCACCATCGGCCTGATGACCGATGCGCTGCGCGCGCTGTTCGAGGCGCAGGAGCCGGGCGTACTCAATTCGATCGCCGGCTCGCCGGCAGCAACCCGGGACCAGCTGATTGCGGAGCTGGCGCGGCACCCGATCTTCGAAAGCGCCCGGCGCTACCGCGAAAGCGAGCTCGGGCCTTACGATCCGGCGCTGCTGCGCGATTTCCTCTCGGCCGGAGCGCTTTCGAGCGAAGTGGATCCCGGTTCGCGTGAAGAAAACGCATCAAAACAACAATCAGGAGCTCCGTTCCGATTCCAACGGAACGGAAATAGCTCGAGAGGCGTGCTGCGGCGCTCCGACGCGCCATGGGGGCTGTCGCCGACCGATCCTGCGGCCGAGCGCATGGTCTCGCTGATGTCAGCCAACAGCGCCACCCACGTCATCGTGCTGGCGCATGATCCGCTCGATTTGATCGTGCTGGCGGTGCCGGTGACCGCGGCCGATCCCGCCACCGAGACCGCGCTGGCGCTGGTGCGGCGGCTGCTGGCGCTGACCCCGGAGGTCAAATGAGGCTCGATCGCAGCCATATCCGCTGTTGAAGCTTCATACGGTCGTGCTATGACCGCGCCCGCGAACAAACCACCGGTATGCAGCATGTCAAAGCAGTCGATGCGCGAGGAGGCCGAGCGCCTGATCCGCGAGACCATGGAAAAGCGGAACCTCACCATCAAGCAGGGCGCGACCCGGATCGAGGCCGTCTGCGGCAAATGCGGTGCGCCGAACCGCCTGCAGGCCGAAAAGGGCCAGGCCCGCGTCAAATATGCCTGCAAGCAGTGCGGCCACAAGCAGGAAACGCTGTAAGCTTTTCTCCTCGTCATTGCGAGGAGCGTTAGCGACGGAGCAATCCATCTATCCCCATGCGGCGGCATGGATTGCTTCGCGGAGCTCGTCATCGGGCGCTCGTTCGCGCGACCCGTTGGCTTTGCCCACCTGCAAGACAGGTCTACTTGAACACCTCGCACACCGTCGCGTGATCCGGTGCGGCCCGGGTCGTGCTGCGCAGCGACACGTTGCGCCACCACCCATCCAGTACCGAGCGATCGCAGGCGAGCTTCACGCTCATGCCGCCGGCGAACTTGATCCAGTCGGCAAAGCTCTGGCGTGACACCGCGATGACCACGGGAATGTCGGCATCGAGCGCGGGCTCGATCAGATGGGCAAGACCCTTGCCGTCGCGCTCGCGCTTGCCGAAGCGGTTGACGATCAGGATGTCGGCGCCGGCCTCGAGCGCACCGGCGACGCGGGCGCCGGCGTCCGACCACACCGATGCGGCGAGGCCGTAGGTGGTGGCATTGGCGCGGCGGATCACGTCGTCCTTGTCGGAGTACTTGATCAGCGGCAGCACCGGACCGAACTGCTCCTCGTCGACCAGCCTGGAGCCTTCCTTGATGTCGCGCACGATGGTCGGCTCGATGAAGTAGCCGGGACGATCCATCGCGGAACCGCCGGCAACCACCTTGCCGTTCTTGTGCGCGTCTTCGAGGAACGCCTTCACTTTCTCGTATTGCATCTTGTTCTGCAGCGGCCCGAGCTTGGTGCCTTGCTTGGAGCCGTCGTCGACCACGGTGTTCTTCGCGATCGCGACCAGCTCGTTGCAGATTTCGTCATGGACCGACTCGTGTACATAGAGCCGCTTGATGGCGAGGCAGACTTGGCCGGAGTTCTGGAATGCGCCCTCGAAGATGCCGGGCGCGACCTTCTTCGGATCGACGTCGTCGAGCACGATCCCGGCATCATTGCCGTCGAGTTCGAGCGTGATCCGCTTCAACGTCTGCGAGGCGCTCGCCATCACCTTCTGGCCAGTGGCGGTCGACCCCGTGAAGGAGATCTTGCGGATGTCCGGATGCTTGGTCATGTGATCGCCGAGGTCGTTGGCGTCGGCGATGAAGTTCAAGACGCCCTTCGGCAGGATGTCCTTGACCAGCGCAGCGACGCCAGCGGCGTGACGACGGGTATCACGTCCCCTTCACGAAGGCCGCGAACGCGTCGCCGTAATCCTTGTGCCAGCGCGACAGCGGCGGGCGGTTCTCGACGATGTCGCCGGCGGCCCAGAGGATGCGGCGTTCGTCGAGCGCGCGCGGCACGTCGTTGTCGGGGCAGAGGATGTAGAAGTCGCCGGCGTCGAGGCGCTCGATCATGAAGTCGACGGTCTGTTCGGCGGTCCAGGCGGCGGCCGGTTTCTCGCTGCGGCCGCGCGCGGTGAGGCCGGTGAACACGAAGCCGGGGATCAGCAGATGCGCCGCGATCTTGCAGCCATCGGTGTTGCGCAGCTCGTGCTGCAGCGCCTCGGTGAAGGCCTTCACGCCGGCCTTGGAGACGTTGTAGGCAGGATCGCCCGGCGGCGTGGTGATGCCCTGCTTGGAGCCGGTGTTGATGATCAGCCCGGGCTCGCCGCGCTTGATCATGTTGGGTGCGAAGGCCTGCGTGCCGTTGATGACGCCCCACAGATTGACGCCGAGGATGCGCTGCCAGTTGTCTGATGGCCCGAACATCGCGCTGCCGGGCTGGATGCCGGCATTGTTCATCAGGATGTCGGTGCCGCCGAATTTTTTGGCGACCGCGGCCTCGAGCTCTGCGACGGCATCGGCACGGCTGACATCGACCGCCGCGGTCATGATGTCGTTGGCGCCACCAGGAGCCGCAGCCGACAGTTTTGCCGCGGCATCCTTCAGCCGGTCATCGCCGAGATCGACGATGCAGACCTTCATGCCGGCCCTGGCGAAGCGGATCGCCGCGGCAAGCCCGATGCCGGACGCACCTCCGGTGATCACGGCAACATGATTGGGTGACATCACGGGATGGGGCATCGGCGCTCTCCGGACAGAAAAGTGGCTGATCTTCAGTGGTTGATCTTTGCAACGTTACCATATCGCGCGCAGCATGGACGCGAGCGCATGGGTGGTCTTCATGTGCGCCACCCTCATCAACGCGCGCTCGGCTTTACGGTTTCGCGCCTGCGCTGTAGCAATGGTATGGGCTGTCCGATCCGGAGCTGGAGGAAGCGCTTGATGACCGGGCTTCGTTCCGCGATTTCTGCGGCTTTGTGCTGGGCGACGAGACACCTGACCACACGACTATCTGGCGCTTCCGCGAGACTTTGCAGCAGGCCGGTCTGGACGAGAAGCTGTTCGCCGAGATCCTGCATCAGATCGAGGCACGCGGGCTGGTGCTGCGCCGGGGCACATTGATCGATGCGAGTCTGATTCCGGCGGCCGTGAAGCCGCCGAAGCCTCCAGAGGACCCGCAGCCGCCCGGCCCGGACGGTCGCGAACCGAGCAAGCTGGTCAACAGCGAGCGCGATCGGGATGCGCGCCGGACGAAGAAGGGCGGCAAACGATACTTCGGCTACAAAGCCCATGTCGGCATCGACCAGGGCTCGGCGATCATCCGCCGCAGCAAGCTGACCGACGCAGCGGTCAACGACACGGTGCCGGCCGACGAGTTGGTCTGTGGTGATGAGAAGGCGGTCTATGCCGACCAAGCCTATGACAAGCACGAGCGCCGCAGCGGGCTCGCTGCCCGGGGGATCAAGCCGCGGCTGATGTTCCGGCCTAACAAGCATCATCCGCTGACCGAGCGGCAGAAGCGCTTCAACGATGCTGTGGGAAAGCGACGCGCGCCGGTCGAGCAGGTCTTCGCGCGCCTCAAGGGCAGCTACCGCTGGGCGCGCGCCCGCTATCTGGGCCTGGCACGCAACCAGACGCATCTGCGCCTGATCTGCCTGGCCATGAACCTCAAACGATGGGCGGTGCTGCCTCCTGCGGGAGCCGCGGCATGACCGCCACCCAATCCCATCGGTCGGCCGGGAAAACCCGACCGTCCGACGCCACTCAAAAAAAGCCCGGCAGCGGCAACTACTCCCCCACGTCCAATTACGCAAAGCTCTCGCAAGCGGGAGAGGTGAAGGAAGCCGCTACCTTTTCGCGTCTACCGCCCCGCGGCCTTCTTTGGCTTGCCGATGTCGCTGCGCAGGGCTTCGAGATCCTTGCGCACGGCGCTTGCCGCGTCGCGCTCGATCTTGCGGTAGCGCGCCACCAGAGAGAGGCCGAACGGGGTCAGCACCGCGCCGCCGCCGTTCTTGCCGCCGGTCTGGCGCTCCACGGCGGCCTGCCGGCAGATGCGGTTGATCTCGTCGACGAGGTCCCAGGCGCGCTTGTAGCTCATGTCCATGGCGCGGCCGGCGGCCGAGATCGAGCCGCATTCCTGGATCTGCTCGAGCAGTTGGATCTTGCCCGGTCCGATCCGGTCCTCGGCATCGAGATCGATGCGGACACTGATAGAGGGGAGCAATGTGGTGCCCATTTTCGACATGGCAAGCCTGCTAGTCTGTCCCATAGATTGCCACTACAGGCTTTTGCGAACAAGATGAACCCGTTAGATAACGGGACATCACCAAGAAAAATCGGGGCAGGCATGAATCCTCCGTCGCTGTTCACTCCTCTCGAGATCGGTCCCTATGAGCTGAAGCACCGCGTCGTGATGGCGCCGCTGACCCGGATGCGGGCGTCGCGGCCGGGTCTCGCACCGCGGCCGCTGAATGCCGAATATTACGCGCAGCGTGCGACGCCGGGCGGCCTGCTCATCGCGGAGGCCTCGCCCGTGGTCGCGACCGGCTTCGGCAATCCCGGCGTCCCCGGCATCTACACCGAGGCCCAGATCGAGGGCTGGCGTGAGGTCGTGAAGGCGGTGCATGCCAAGGGCGGCTTGATCTTCCTGCAGATCTGGCACGTCGGCCGGGTCTCGCACTCCTCGTTCCAGCCCGGCGGCGCGCTGCCGGTCGCGCCCTCGGCGGTGGCGATCCCGCCCGAGTTCAAGGCGATGACGGCGGACGGCAAGGTGGTCGATTACGAGACGCCACGCGCACTGGAGACCAGCGAGGTCGCGCAGATGGTCGAGGCCTACCGCCAGGCGGCGAAGAACGCGCTGGCCGCCGGCTTCGACGGCGTCGAGATCCACGGCGCCAATGGCTATCTGGTCGAGCAGTTCCTGCAATCGAAGACCAATTTGCGCACCGATCAATATGGCGGCGGAATCGAGAATCGCGTGCGCTTCCTGCTGGAGGTGACGCAGGCGGCGATCGACGTCTGGGGCGCCAATCGCGTCGGCGTCCGGCTATCGCCCTACGGCATCGCCAATGGCAGCGGGGAAGCCGACCCGATGCCGCTCTACAGCCACGCCATCAAGTCGCTCGACAAGCTCGGGCTCGCCTATCTGCATTTCATCGAGCCGCGCGCCTCCGGGACCGGGCGTGCCGAGGTCAACTGGCAGAACGTGCCGTCGGCGATGGTGCTGTACCGCCCGCTATGGAGCGGCGTCCTGATCACGGCCGGCAACTTCACGCCCGAGAGCGCCTCGAGCGCGGTCGCCGAAGGCCATGCCGATGCGATCGCGTTCGGCCGCTACTTCATCTCCAATCCGGACCTGCCGCGCCGCCTGCAACGCGGCTATCCCCTGACGCCGTACAACCGTGCCACCTTCTATGGTGGCGAGGAGAAGGGGTATACGGATTATCCCCTGCACGACGAGATGGCGCAGGCCTGACTTCGTGGCCCGGATTTCGCTGCGCTGCATCCGGGCTTCAATAGCTCCATCCTCGTCATTGCGAGGAGCGCAGCGACGAAGCAATCCATCGTTCCGTATGCGCGGATAGGTGGATTGCTTCGCTTTGCTCGCAATGACGGCGGACAAATAAGCGAGCGAACCGGGAGACCCCCATGTTTCCGGAAGACGAAGAATTCTCGCCGACCAAAAAGCCAAAGCCCGTCGCGCGCGCAAAACCCGCGGCGGGGCAATGCCTGTGCGGCAAGATCCGCTTCGAGATCGACGTGCCGGCGCGCTGGGCGTGGCACGATCACACCACGGCGAGCCGCCGTGCGCATGGCGCGGCCTATGCGACCTATGTCGGAAGCTGGCGCAAGCGCTTCCGCATCACGCAAGGCGAGAGCGAGCTGTCACGCTATGAGGACGCGACCACGAAGACCGCGCGCAGCTTCTGCGCCAATTGCGGCACGCCGATCGCATACGAGCGCGCCCGTTCGCCGCACATGGTGAACATCCCGCGTGCGCTGTTCGCGGGGCGCACCGGCCGCCAGCCGCTCTATCACATCGCGATCGAGGAGTTGCAGGAATGGGCCTATACCGGCGAGCCGCTGGTGCCGCTGAAGGGTTATCCCGGCGTGGTCTGGCAGCGCTCGAAAAAGAAGAAGCGCGCCGAGCGCGAGGGGATGTTCTAACCTGTCACGTCGCTGCGCCAGGTGAAGCGAAGGAAAGGGGCCGAAGCCCCTTTCCCTGCGCTTACCACTGATGCCAGTGGTGCCAGCGGTGCCAGTGCCGCCAATGATGCCAGCGGTGCCAGCGATAGCCGCCGTCATAGGCCCAGTGATGGTGCCAGCCGCCATAGCCGTAACCACCCCAATATTGCGGATGGTAATAGCCACCGTAGTAATGGCGATGCCAGCAACGGCCCCATTCGTTGCAGATATAACCTGCTGGGACACCGACTCCGGGGACCTCGATCGGTGCCGCGGATGCGGCCGCACTGGAGAAGGCAACCCCGCCAAGCGCGGCGAGGCCGATAAAAGCAGAAACAAGTTTCAAGATATCACCTCCTAACGTCAGTTGGAGGCGATGACCGCGCAGCCGGTTCGGCGCATTACCGAGGTTTAATACCGTGCGAGCGTGCACCGATCACACTGGCGCGAGCGAGCCCGCGCGTGAGGCGCGCGCCTGCGGAATGCAGCCATGACCGGCCGCTCGATTGCTCCCGCCGCGCAAGTTTGGTCATCTCCCTCGATCCCGCCGGCCAACGTTCCAGCGGGGTTCGGAGGAGACATGAAGAACCGCATTACCGGCCGCTCGGCATTTCTGGCGCTGCTGAAGGACGAAGGCGTCACGCATCTGTTCGGCAATCCCGGTACCACCGAATTGCCGATCATGCACGCGCTGAAGGATCATCCTGACCTCTCCTATGTGATGGCGATGCAGGAGAGCCTGGTGGTCGCGATGGCCGACGGCTTCAGCCGCGCCTCCGGCAAGCTCGTCGCCTGCAACGTTCATGTCGCGCCCGGCCTCGGCAATGCGATGGGCTCGCTCTACAATGCGAGCTTCACCGGCACGCCGCTGATCCTGACCGCCGGCCAGCAGGAGCAGGGCCACGGCCTGACCGAGCCGGTGCTTTATGGCCCGCTGGTGCAGATGGCGACGCCGCTGGTGAAATGGGCCGTTGAAGTGACACGGCTGGAGGACCTGCCGCGGATCGTGCGCCGCGCCGCCAAGATCGCGACCACGCCGCCGACCGGACCGGTCTTCATCTCGTTGCCCGGCGATATCCTCAACGCAGAGGCCGGCATCGAGCTTGGCCGCTCGACCCGCATCGATACGCGCGTAAGGCCGTCGGACGATGCGCTGAAGGCATTGGCCGCGCGCATCCTCAAGGCCGAGCGGCCCGTGATCATCGTCGGCGACGAGATCGTGAAAAGCGACGCGCTGCGCGAGGCGGCCGACCTCGCGGAGACGCTGGGTTGCCCGGCCTGGCAATCGCCGACGCCCTATGGCGCGCATTTCCTCTCCGAAAGTCCGTGCTTCATGGGCGCGATCGCGCGGCTGCAAAAGGTCGCCCGCGATGTGCTGGCGCCCTACGACCTCCTGATCGCGCTCGGCGGCGATCCGTTGCGGATGTCGGTTTACAGCGAGGTCGATCCGCTGCCGGACGGCTTGTCGATCGTGCAGGTAGGCCTGGTCGACAACGATCTCGCCAGGAACTACGGCGCCGAGATCGCCGTGAAGGCGGATGTCAAGGAAACGCTGCGCGCGCTGGTGCCGGCGCTCAAGGCCGCCGGTGGTGCCGCGCTGGAAACGCGCGCCAGGCAGGGGCTCGCGGCGCTCGCATCGAAGAACTGGGCGGCGAAGCGCAAGGCATTGGTCGAGCAGATCTCGAAAGCCGGTCACACCTCGCCGATCGATCCGGATTGGCTCGCGCTGCAAATGGTCGAGGCGATGCCCGAGAATGCGATCCTGGTCGATGAGGGCCTGACCTCCTCGCGCAATGTCATCGGGCTGCGGCCGCATCGCGACCGCTACGGCTATCACGCGCTCGCCTCGGGCGGCATCGGCTGGGGCCTGCCCGCCGCGGTCGGTGTCAGCCTCGCCAATCCGACGCGCCCGGTGGTGTGCTATTCCGGCGACGGCTCGTCGATGTATTCGATCCAGTCGCTGTGGACCGCGGCCAACCACAAGCTGCCGCTGACCTTCGTCATCGTCAACAATGGCGGCTACCGCATCATCAAGCAGCGCCTGCTCGCCTTCCACGGCGACGACAATTATGTCGGCATGGATTTCATCGATCCGCCGGTCGATTTCACCGGCGTCGCGCGCTCGCTCGGCCTCGAGGCGATCAAGGTGTCGGATCCGCAGCAGCTGAAGAGCGTCATGAAGGACGCATTCAGCCGCCCGGGTGCGAAGCTGATCGAGGTGATGGTGAGCAACGCGGTGAATTGAGGGGCACCGCTTGCTCGCTTTATCACCGTCATCCTGAGGCGCGAGCGGAGCGAGCCTCGAAGGATGAATCGGCCCGGCTGTGGCCGTCGATCCTTCGAGACGCGCTGCGCGCTCCTCAGGATGACGGGATTACGATTGTAGGGTGGGCTAAGCGAAGCGTGCCCACCATTGCGAGCAGGACGTGGATGGTGGGCACAGCGCTCGCGCGCCTTTGCCCACCCTACGCAACTCACTTCACCCGATACCGGCTCCCCGGATGCGTGCCGTCGAGTCTTGCACGGCCCGTGCCGAACAGCTTCTCGCGCAGCGTGCCCTTCGCATACTCCTGCTTGTACCTGCCGCGCTTGGTCAGCTCCGGCACCAGCATGTCGGCGATGTCCTCGAAATCGCCGGGCGAGATCGCGAACGCGACGTTGAGGCCGTCGACGCCGGTCTCGTCGAACCATTGCTCGATCTTGTCGGCGACTTGCGCAGGCGAGCCGACCACGACGGGGCCGGCGCCGCCGAGGCCGACATGCTCGGCGACCTCGCGCACGGTCCAGACCCTATCAGGGTCGGCGCGGGTGACGTTGTCCATCGCGGAGCGGCCGGCGTCGTTCTGGACGTGGCGCACCTCCTGGTCGAGCGCATAGGTCGAGAAGTCGACGCCGGTCCAACCCGACATCAGCGCCAGCGCGCCTTCGTGGCTGATGTGGCTGCGATACTCCGCATATTTTGCCTTCGCCTCCGCCTCGGTCGGCGCGACGACGATGCACATCATCGAGAACATCAGGATCTCAGCCGGATTGCGGCCCTTCTCGGCGGCAAGCTCGCGGATCGCCGCGACGCGCGGCGCAATCACCTTCGACGACGGTCCCGACATGAACACGCATTCGGCGTGCTCGGCGGCGAATTGGCGGCCACGCGGCGAGGTGCCGGCCTGGTACAGCACGGGCGTCCGCTGCGGCGACGGTTCCGAGAGATGGATGGCATTGAGCCGATAGTTGTTGCCCTCGTGATGCACCGGGTGCACCTTCGAGGGATCGGTGAAGATGCCGCGCGCGACGTCGCGGATCGCGGCATCATCCTCCCAGCTGCCTTCCCAGAGCTTGTAGACCAGCTCCATATATTCATCGGCGATCTCGTAGCGGTCGTCATGCGCGGTTTGCTTGTCCTTGCCGGCGCCGCGCGCCGCGCTGTCGAGATAACCGGTCACCACATTCCAGCCGACCCGGCCGGAGGTTAGATGATCGAGCGTCGACATCCGCCGCGCGAACGGGTAGGGCGGCTCGAAGGAAAGATTGCTGGTGACGCCGAAGCCGAGATTCTCGGTCACTGCGGCCATCGCCGGGATCAGCATCAGGGGTTCGTTGGCCGGGGTCTGCGCCGCATTGCGCAGCGCCGCATCCGGATTATTGGCATAGACGTCGTAGACGCCGAGCACATCGGCGAGGAACAGGCCGTCGAACCGCCCGCGCTCCAGCGTCTTCGCCAGGTCGGTCCAGTAGGACAGCTTGTTGTAGTCCCTGGTGCGGTCGCGCGGATGGGTCCACAGCCCCGGCGACTGGTGCGCGACGCAGTTCATGGCGAAGGCGTTGAGCCGGATCTGTTTTGTCATTGTCGAAGCCTTAAGCGCTGCCGCCCGATCGGACGCCGGGCTTTCCCCGGTGAAATTGCTGCGACTTCACACATTTTGGCAAGGCCCATTCGCGTTTCGCGGCCTTCCCGTCGCGCGCCGATCCCGTTAGGTTGACTGCCTCAATACACCGCTGAAGGGACCATCATGGCGACAAGGGCCGACGCGATCGCTGTTGTGCGGGAGCATTTTCAATCGGGACAGTTTTTGCAGGAACTGAACGCCAGGGTCGGCTACCAGACCGAGAGCCTCAATGCCGACAAGGCCGGTGCGTTGCGCGCCTATCTGGTCGAGAATCTGCAGCCGGCCTTCGCCGAGCTCGAGTTCAAGACCCGGCTGATCGAATCGCCGACCGGTCGCGGCCCCTATCTGATCGCCGATTACCAGGAAGACGCTTCACGGCCGACCGTGCTGAGCTACGGCCATGGCGACGTCGTCGACGGCATGGTCGGCGAATGGCGCGACAATCTCAATCCGTGGCAGACCACGGTGAAGGGCGAGCGCGTCTATGGCCGCGGCACCGCCGACAACAAGGGCCAGCATTCGATCAATATGGCCGCGCTCCGCGCCGTGAAGCAGGCACGCGGCGGCAAGCTCGGCTTCAACGCCAAGTTCATCATCGAGACCGGCGAGGAGATCGGCTCGCCCGATCTGCGCGAGGTCTGCGAGGCGCATCGCGAGGAGCTAAAGGCCGATCTGTTCCTGGCCTCCGACGGGCCGCGGCTCTCGGCGGAGCGGCCGACCATCTTCCTCGGCTGCCGCGGCGGCAACCGCATCCATCTCGACGTCAATCTGCGCGAAGGCGGCAACCATTCCGGAAATTGGGGCGGCGTGCTGGCCAATCCCGCGACGATCCTTTGCAACGCGATCGCAAGCCTGGTCGACGGCAAGGGCCGCATGAAGCTCGAGATCCTCAAGCCGCCGCCGATCTCGAACCGCGTCCGCGCCGCGCTCGCCGACGTCAGGATCGAGCCGACCGCCGACGAGCCGCAGCTTGCGGAGGATTGGGGTGAGGAGGGCTTGACGCCGGCCGAGCGGCTCTATGCCTGGAACACGCTGGAAGTGCTGGCGATGTCGACGGGGAATATCGACAAGCCGGCCAACGCAATTCCGGGCAGAGCGAGCGCGGTGCTGCAACTGCGCTTCGTGGTCGGCACGAAGTATCTCGAAGTCATCGACGGCGTCCGCGACTATCTGCACCGCAACGGCTTCCCGATGGTCGACGTGTCCGGCACGCAGCGCTTCGGCGCGTCGCGCACCGACATGGACAGTCCCTGGATCGAGTGGGCGGCGGGCTCGATCCGCACCACCACCGGCAAGGCGCCTGCGGTGCTGCCGAATTTCGGCGGCTCGCTACCGAACGACGTGTTCTCGGAAGGCCTTGGGCTACCGACGATCTGGGTGCCGCATTCCTATCCGGGCTGCTCGCAGCACGCTCCCGACGAGCACATCCTGCTGCCGGTGACGGAAGAGGCGCTGACCATCATGGCCGGCCTGTTCTGGGATCTCGGCGAGACGCCGCGGAAGTCGTGACACAATTCGCCGAGCAAAGAATAGGCGGGCTTCGGCGGACAAGAGAGCGGGGAGAGGTGAAGAGAGACTGCAGGCTGATTTCGTACCACGAAATTCCGATAGGATACTTTGCTGCAAGGCAGCGTCGATAGTTGAGATCATAGTTTCATCTGACGAAAGTATACGATGCCCCGCGGCCGCCGACCGCTCTAGGATGACGGCTCGCACGGAACCATGTCCATGACGGATGGCGTGTCCGGACCAGAGTTGGTGATTGAGGGCAGGGCATGAATGCGTCCACGACCGCAACGGCACGCGCCGCGCAGAAGAAACCGCCGGAGCCGGGGCAGCCCGACAAGTTCAACGCGATCCAGAAGGTCTGTGCGATCCTGCGCGTGCTGGCGCAGCGTTCACCCCTGCGCCTCACCGACATCGCCGACACCACCTCGCTGAACAAGGCGACTGCGCTGCGCATCCTCAACTCGCTGATCGAGGAAGGGTTCGTCGCCCGCGTCGCCGGCGCCAAGACCTACGAGCTCGGCCAGGAGGCGCGGGTGATGGCGGTCGGGGCGCGGCGCTCGGTCGATATCGCCGAGCTGGCGCAGCCAAGCCTGCTCAGGCTGTCGGAGCGCTCCGCGGACACGGCGCTGCTCTCGGTGCGCTCGGGCGTCGAGGCGCTGTATCTCGCGCGCTCGGTCGGCAGCCATCCGCTGCAGCCGAACTATCTGCAGATCGGCAGCCGCCGTCCGCTCGGCGTCGGCGCCGGCGCGCTTGCGCTGCTGGTCTGGTTGCCGGATGCGGAAATCGAGGCGGTCATCGAAGTGATCGTGCCGCGGCTGGCGAAATCGCCGCGCATCACGCCAAAATTCCTGCGCGAGCGCATCGCCAGCGCGCGCAAGGTCGGCCACACCGTGCTGATCGATGCGGCGTTTCCCGGCATGGGCGGCGTCGGCGTGCCGGTCCGCGACGATACCGGCGAGGTGGTCGCAGCGCTTTCGATCGGCGCGGCAAGCGATCGCATCCGCCGCCGCGAGGCGGAGCTCGCCGACATGCTGAAAAAGGAAGCCCAGGTGCTCGCGCGCGCCGTCGCGCAGGCGCCGAAGAACGGCCGCGTCGCGGCTAGATCTGCGTGATCGAGTCGAATTCGAAATTGGAGCTCGGCGGATTCTCGCCGACGCGGAGCACGGTGTCGCTCGGGAAATGATACGGGGGAACCGGCAGATTATAGGGCGCCGGCACCCCGTGATAGACCCGTCCGGCGAGATCGTATTTGGAGCCGTGACACGGGCAGAAATAGCCGCCCGGCCAGTTCGCCGCGGGCGAGGTTGGGTTCGGTTCCGGCTCGAACAGGGGAATGCATCCGAGATGGGTGCAGATGCCGACCACGACGCCGAATTCCGGCTTGATCGATCGATGCCAGTTCTGCACGTAGGACGGCTGCTGCAATTCCGACGATTGCGGATCGGCCAGTTGCGCGAGCAGGGCCGGGTCCTTGAGCTTCTGCACCGCCTCCGGCGTACGGTGGGTCACGAACACCGGTCTGGTCCGCCAGCGGAGGATCACCTGCTGGCCCGGCGCGACCTTCGAGAGGTCGAGCTCGACCGGGCCGCCGGCGGCCAGCGTCGAGGCATCGGGGTTCATCTGGCTGATCATGGGAACGATCGACGCCACGGCGCCCACCGTGCCGAAGGCCGCGGTGGCGATGTAGAGAAAGTCACGGCGCGTGGCCTTGCCGGACATCGGGATGATTGCGTGGGAAGCAGTATCGACCATCACAAAATGCCTCCTTATCGAGAGAACGCAGACAACGGAAGCATCCGCGCGATGGGGGTCTGCAATCCCGCCTGATCTGCTGCAATATTATGACGACTGGTGCGTAGATCGGTCGGCTGTCGCAGATGACACCCGATCCAGGGCTGCGCGCCATGCCGTGGTGCCATGCCGTGGTGGTTGACGGCGTCCGGTTAACGATCCGGCGTGGCAAGAGTGCCAGTCGTCTTTGTGAATTCGCGGACATCTTCGGGGCGGCACCGCGTGTGAAATGTTCCTCGCGCCCATCTGCCCTGGGTGCAGCGTCTTGCGGTGGCGTCAATCGAGACTAAAGTATGCAGGCTCTTCCGGCTCGCGGGCGGGTATGATTTCTCCCGCACGCCGAGGACACGAGGCGGACGGCAGCGGCAATAGGGGGCGCCAGCGTCACGATCATGGAGAGGCTCGGTCATTTTCCGACGAGCGAGCCTCCCGAACGGTTTCGCCGCACCATCGCACCCGTCCTCGCCGACATTCTCACGCATTGAAAATCTGCAGTTTCCACGCAAGGAGTAGACGTATGACACGCAAATACCTCATTGGCTTCGCGCTCGCCGCCGCGCTCGGCGCAGGCCAGGCGCAGGCCGAGGAGCTGACCGGCACGCTGAAGAACATCAAGGACACCGGCGCGATCACGCTCGGCTACCGCGATTCCTCGATTCCGTTCTCCTACCTCGACGACAACCAGAAGCCCGTCGGCTATGCCATGGACATCTGCTACAAGATCGTCGATGCCATCAAGAAGGAGCTCAAGCTCGACAAGCTCGAGGTCAAGCTCAACCCGGTCACCTCGGCGACGCGCATTCCGCTGATGGCCAACGGCACCGTCGACCTCGAATGCGGCTCGACCACCAACAATGCCGAGCGCCAGAAGCAGGTCGCCTTCACCAACACCCACTTCCTGACCGCGAGCCGCTATGTCTTCAAGAAGTCGAGCGGGCTGAAGTCGATCGACGATTTGAAGGGCAAGACGGTGGTCTCGACCGCCGGCACCACCAACATCAAGCAGCTCACCGAAGCCAACGTCGCACGCGGTCTGGGCGCCAACATCATCCCGGCCAAGGATCACGCCGAAGCCTTCCTGATGGTCGAGACCGACCGCGCGGTCGCCTTCGTGATGGACGACATCCTGCTGTCGAGCCTCGTCGCCGGCTCGAAGTCGCCCGGCGACTACGTGATCTCCAAGGACGCGTTCTCCAAGCCCGAGCCCTACGGCATCATGCTGCGCAAGGACGACGCGCCCTTCAAGAAGGTGGTCGATTCTGCGACCGCGGCACTCTACACCAGCGGCGAGGGTGCAAAGATCTATGACAAGTGGTTCAACCAGAAGATCCCGCCGAAGGGCCTGAACCTGAAGGTGGAGATGGCACCGGAGCTGGCGCACGAGTTCGCCAAGCCGTCGGATTCGCCGGATCCGGATTCGTACAAGTAAGTCGATCCGCGTCAAGAAGCGCATTCTATCCTCGTCATTGCGAGCGAAGCGAAGCAATCCATTGTCACCGAACGAATGGAAGCATGGATTGCTTCGTGGCTATCGCTCCTCGCAATGACGGGGTGAGCTCGAAATTCGAAATGTCCGGCCATTTTTGGAGGAGAATGGCCGGACATTTGCATGGACGCCGAGCCTGATCTTGGCGTAACGCGTCAGCGCCGCCGCGCGGGGGACCTGTGAATTACAATTGGAACTGGCACATCTTTCTCGAGCCGAACCCGATGGGGACGGGCACCTATCTCGACCTGTTGCTGGCGGGACTGGTGGTCACCCTCAAGACGTCGGCGCTGGCCTGGATCATTGCGCTGATCACAGGCACGGTCGTCGGTGTCATGCGCACGCTGCCGTCGAAGACGGCCTCGTGGATCGGCTTCGCTTACGTCGAATTCTTCCGCAACATGCCGCTCTTGGTGCAGCTGTTCCTGTGGTTCTTCGTGCTGCCTGAGCTGCTGCCGAAATCCGCCGGGCTCTGGCTGAAGCAAATGCCGAACGCGCCGTTCTGGACCGCCGCTGTCGGGATCGGCCTGTTCATGTCGGCACGCGTCGCGGTGCAGTTGCAGGCCGGCATCTCCTCGCTGCCGCGCGGACAGAAGCAGGCCGCGACCGCGCTCGGCCTGACCACGACCCAGGCCTACCGCTACGTGCTGCTGCCGATCGCATTCCGCATCATCCTGCCGCCGCTGACCTCCGAGTTCCTCAACACCATCAAGAACACGGCCGTGGCGATCACCATCGGCCTGGTTGAGCTGACCGGCGAGGCGCGCTCGATGCAGGAGTTCTCGTTCCAGGTGTTCGAGGCGTTCACTGCGGCAACCGTGCTCTATCTCCTCGTCAATTTCGTCGTGGTCACCGCGATGCGCTACCTCGAGCGCTATGTCGCGATCCCCGGTTATATTGCGGGGAAATGACGATGCTGGCCAATTTCGATTTCGACGTCATCCGCCGCGCGCTGCCCTATCTGTTCTTCGAAGGCATGCGCTTCACGCTGACGCTGACGGCGCTCTCGGCCTTCGGCGGCCTGGTGTTCGGCACGCTGATCGCGCTGATGCGGCTCTCCGGCTCCAGACTGCTGTCGCGCGTCGCCGGCTTCTATGTCGACTTCATGCGCTCGCTGCCGCTGGTGCTGGTGATCTTCTGGTTTTACTTCCTGGTGCCCTATATCGGGCAGTGGCTGACCGGTGCCTCGCGTCCGATCAGTGTCGGCGCCTTCGCCTCCTCGCTGATCACCTTCATCATGTTCGAGGCGGCCTATTTCTCCGAGATCATGCGTGCCGGTATCCAGTCGATCTCGCGCGGGCAACCGGCCGCGGCCAACGCGCTCGGCCTGACCTACGCTCAGACCATGCGCTACGTCGTGCTGCCGCAGGCGTTCCGCAACATGCTGCCGGTGCTGCTGACGCAGACCATCGTGCTGTTCCAGGACACTTCGCTGGTCTACGTGCTGTCGATCACGGATTTCCTCGGCGCCGCCAGCAAGGTCGCGCAACGCGACGGCCGCCTGGTCGAGATGTACCTGTTCGCGGCGCTGGTCTACTTCGTCATTTGCTGCGTTGCGTCCTTCTTCGTCCGCCGCCTCCAGGCGCGTATCGCCATCGTGCGGTAGCGATGCTCCAACAAACAGAGCCATCATGATCGAGATCAATCACGTCAATAAATGGTACGGGCCGAGCTTCCAGGCGCTGAAGGACTGCACCACCAGTGTCGCCAAGGGCGAGGTCGTCGTGGTCTGCGGGCCGTCCGGGTCGGGCAAGTCGACCCTGATCAAATGCGTCAACGCGCTGGAGCCGATCCAGGGCGGCGACATCATCCTCGACGGCGTCAAGGTCAATGATCCCAAGACCGACCTGCCGAAACTGCGCTCGCGGGTCGGCATGGTGTTCCAGCATTTCGAGCTGTTTCCGCATTTGCGGATCGTCGACAATCTCTGCCTGGCGCAGGAGAAGGTGCTCGGCCGCAAGCATGACGACGCCCTGGCCAAGGGAATGAAACTGCTCGATCGTGTCGGCCTCAAGGATCACGCCAGGAAATTCCCGGCCGAACTGTCCGGCGGCCAGCAGCAGCGCGTCGCGATCGCCCGCGCGCTCGCGATGGACCCGATCGCGATGCTGTTCGACGAGCCGACCTCGGCGCTGGACCCCGAGATGATCAGCGAGGTGCTGGACGTGATGGTCGACCTCGCCCGCGAGGGCATGACCATGATGGTCGTGACCCACGAGATGGGCTTCGCCAACAAGGTCGCCGACCGCGTCATCTTCATGGACCAGGGCGAGATCGTCGAGGATGCCAAGAAGGCCGATTTCTTCGGTCAGCCCCGCAGCGACCGCGCGCAGAAGTTCCTGTCGAAGATCTTGCAGCACTAGCCCAATGTCATTCCGGGGGCGATGCGAAGCATCGAACCCGTAATCTCGAGATTCCGGGTTCGCTTCGCGCCCCGGAATGACGCTGGTGGAGGGTTTATCCGCATTAACAAATTGCGTATACGAAGGCCTGAAACCGCCTTTCGCCCGCAGGAGACTTCGCTTGGAAAAGATCGCTTACGTCAACGGTTCGTTCGTGCCGCATTCGGAGGCCAAGGTCTCGGTGTTCGACCGCGGATTCCTGTTCGCCGACGGCATCTATGAGGTCGCCGCGGTGCTTGACGGCAAGCTGATCGACAACGCCTCGCACCTCGCGCGGCTGGAGCGCTCGGTCGGCGAGATCAAGCTTGCGCTGCCGGAGAGCCGGGCGCGGATCGAGGAAATCCAGAAGGAGCTGGTCAGGCGCAACGACCTCGTCAACGGCATGGTCTATCTCGAGGTCACCCGCGGTGCCGACAAGGGGCGCGACTTCGCCTTCCCGAAGGCGGACGTCAAGTCGACGCTGGTGATGTTCACCTCGGAAAAGGACATCATCAACGCAGCGTCGGCCAAAACGGGAATCAACGTCATCACGGTGCCTGATATCCGCTGGACCCGCCGCGACATCAAGAGCGTGGCGCTGCTGGCGCAGGTGCTGGCCAAGCAGGCCGCTGCCGAGGTTGGCGCCGGCGAGGCCTGGATGATCGAGGATGGCAAGGTCACCGAGGGCGGCTCGTCGTCCGCCTTCATCGTCACCCATGACGATGTCATCGTGACGCGGCAGAACGGCAACGAGATCCTGCCCGGCTGTACCCGCAAGGCGGTGGTCAAGCTCGCCGAGGAGCGTCAGCTCCGGATCGAGGAGCGCGCCTTCACGGTCGAGGAAGCGCTCGCCGCCAAGGAAGCCTTCATCACCAGCGCCTCGGTGTTCGTGCAGGGCGTGGTCGCGGTCGACGGCAAGCCGGTCGGCGCCGGCAAGGTCGGCCCGATGACCACCCGCCTGCGCGAGATCTATGTCGAGTTCGCCAAGGCGACTGCGGTTTAGGACGATCGCGCCGTTCTCCTCGATGTCGTCGCCCGCGAAAGCGGGCGACCCAGTATTCCAGAGACCGCAGTGCTTGAGCCGAAAGGCCGCGGCGTACTGGATGCCCCGCATGAAGCGGGGCATGACAGCGGAGTGTGGGTGGCCAAACCACCCTACGACATCCTGCCGAGGGCGCGGATATCAAATCCGTCATCCTGAGGAGGCCGCAACGCGGCCGTCTCGAAGGGTGCACGGCCCTGCAGCGTCCGCATGCGGGGATGCTCTCGCGGCAAAAGCCGGGCCGTCGACCCTTCGAGGGCCGCTGAAGAAGCGGCCACCTCAGGGTGACGGTGATGGATTGGGTGTGCGGCCAAATCTGCGACGCACACCGTCGCTTACGCCGCCGCCTTCGCCCTCACCGGATGCACCGCGCGGAAGCCGATCGCGATCCGGTTCCAGGCGTTGATTGCTCCGATCAGCGTGGTGAGGTTGACCAACTCGGCGTCCGAGAACTGCCCGCGTACCGCCTCATAATCGGCATCCGGTGCATGCGTTTCCGCAATCAGCGTCAGCGCCTCGGTCCACGCCAGCGCGGCGCGTTCTCGGTCGGAGTAGAGCGGCGACTCGCGCCAGGCGTTGAGCAGATAGAGCCGCTGCTCGGTCTCGCCGTGCTTGCGGGCGTCCTCGGTGTGCATGTGGATGCAATAGGCACAGCCGTTGAT
>Ga0153933_1000109_pt1 | contig 44956 bp, 41 predicted proteins | sample TSNJ017MetaG_FD_102275 | JGI IMG/M metagenome (GOLD analysis project Ga0153933, IMG submission 102275) | Attine ant fungus gardens microbial communities from New Jersey, USA - TSNJ017 MetaG | ecosystem: Host-associated > Fungi > Mycelium > Unclassified | place: USA: New Jersey, Wharton State...
CGCCCGTGCGGGCAGTCTTGACATTCAGGCGTAGCGACTAGTCGTCGGTGCCTGTCTTAAGTGGAACGACCACTGCGGACTTGGCGTACTGACGTTTGATGGGCGTGACGTTGGCGTCGGCGGGAGCCGGGGCGACAACGGCGTGCGCGGGCGCCTTCGAATCCTCGGCTTTCTCTTCTTTCAACGCCGCCTTGATGGATCTTTTGACCCAGACAGCGACGGTGGCAGAAACAAACAGAAAGGCGAAGAACGAGTGCGCGGCAAACCACAGGCTCGTCCGCGAGCGACGCGATTTCTTCGATCGCGGCAGCAAGCTCTTCGGCACCCTGCGACTGCTGGCGCGCAGCGGCGGCTGCCTGTGCAGAGGCTTGCTGTGCTTCTTCCGCCGCGCCCGAGATGCGGTCGACGCCCGTCTTGATCTGGACGATCGCCGCGGCGATCTGCGTGGAGGCAGCCGCCGTTTCGGTGCTCCCGCGCTCCAGCACGGTGACATCGTTGGCCATCGTCGAGAGGTTGGCCGTAATCGACTTCGTCTTCTCTACTTCGGCGAGCGCGGCCGTCGCGATCTCGCCCAGGTCCCGGCCGACAATGGCGATGTGGTCCTGCACGCCCTTCACCATGTCCTTGATGCGCTCCGCGTTCTCTGCGGAATCGTGGGCGAGGTTGCGGATGTCGGTGGCCACGACGACGAAACCCTTGCCGAATTCGCCGGCGCGCGCAGCTTCGATGGAACCGTTGACGGCAAGCATGTTCGTCTGGATCGACACGGACGTAATGGCGTCGACGATCTTGTCGATGCGGCGGCTGACCTGTTCCAGGTCCTTCACTTGCGACAGACTGCGACGCGTCGCCTCTACCGATGCGCTGATGCCCTTGGCCATTCCCTCGACGTTTTGCTGGTTCTCCGCCGTCAGTTCCTTGATCGCCGTGGCTTTGCCGAGCGCAATACGCGAGCGATTGTCGGCGATTTCCATGGCCCTTTCGATCTGCGCGATGGCAACTGCGGACTCCTGTGTCGCGACCGACTGGGTCTGCGCGCCGCCGCGAATCTGCTCCAGCGCGACCATGATCTGCGATGCGGCGCGGTTGATCTCCTGCACGGCCGAGGACAGTTCCTCTGCCGACGACGCGACGTCTTCCGCGCTCTTCGAGATGTCGGTGCTGACCTTCAGTTCGTCGGCGAGATCGCTCAGCGTTTGCGCGGCCTGTTCACATTGACCGAGGGCTTGCGTTTGCTCAGCCACCGTCTTGCCTGACTCCTCGCACGCCGACGCCTGCTCTTCCGCGGCGGCGGCGATCGATTCGGCGCCGCGAAGCGCGGCCTCGGATGCGCGGTTCGACTGTTCCGCTGCCGTCAGGATTTCCCGCGCTCCATCGACGACGTCCTTGCAATCGGTACGAATGCGATCGAGTTGCGTCACGATGTCCTTGCCCTTCTCGACCTCGCCTTGAACCGTCTTTGCGGACTCGTTGATCCCGTCCGAGATGACGCGCACTTCTTCCCGAATGCGGCCGACCAGGTCCTGGATTTCGCGAGCACTTTTCTCGGAAGTTTCGGCAAGCGTGCGGACTTCGTCGGCAACGACGGCGAAGCCTTTACCGTGCTTGCCCGCTCGAGCCGCCTCGATAGCGGCGTTCAGCGCGAGCAGGTTCGTCTGGTCGGCGATTCTGGCGACGGCCTTCACGATGTCGCCAATGTTCGCGGCCTGCTTTTCGAGTTCGGCGACCATCGCGACGGAGCTTTCCTGCCGCTTGGCGGCTACGCTTACGTTCGCCACCATGTTCGTCACTTCGTTGTTCAGACTGCCGGCGAGCACTTGCATCGCTTCGGCGCGCGTCTGTGCTTCGGAACTGGCGTTGCGCTGCACCGTGATCGCTTCCGACATTTCTCTCACAGCCGTCAGCGACTGCTGCGCCGCGCCGGCTGCTTCTTCGGCGCCATTGGCGATCTGATCGGAGGCCCGCTTCAACTCTTCCGCTGCGGACGACGCTTCCGTAATGCCTGCCGACAGCTGCGCGGTCGCTGCTGCGATTCGTTCCGACGCCTGTTGCTGCTTGGCCAGGGTGCGCGCTTTCTTGCGCTGCTGCTCTGCTTCGCGTTGAACTGTCTGGGATTGATGGGAGGAAGCCTCTTTGACTTCTTGAGTGCCCGACCTGATGAGTGCCATGATGGTTACCTGTTGGTTCTTTCGTCTGAATAGCCGGTCTCATCCGGCAAGGCACGCACGATATATCGGGCTCGTCTGGAGCGATATCGGGCAGTTCCTGTCAGGGAAGCGCCACGCGCTCGATGCGGGCGATCCTTTAAGGAAATCCCCTAGGGGTTTGGGCGACTTCATAGCGCCTTGTGGATGAAGTCGAGCCGTATGAAGCGGTTACTCGCCGCAGAATCTGCAAAGGCACGAAAGAAATCGCTCGACGATCTCTGCCGAAGGCGACCGTGCGGAGTGATTTATGTCGCAACGTCCGCTGATCGTGAAATGCCGCGTTGCAACGCCTTCGTAGATGGACTCGCACAATGGCGCAATACGCAACTGAGGTGTTCAAAGCCGACGCGCCTGTTGATCAGTTGAGTGTCGCGTTTCTTTGCTACTTACGCGAGAGAGGAATGTTTTGCATTCCGAACGTATCGAAGGCTGTCAAAGGCGCCTCGCCACAGGTCTATTTCACATAGACGACCGCCGCCCTATATATGCGAATCTATGAGCGCTTCACCGGGGTTGGGACGCGCTTAGGCCCAACTCACGGCATCAGGCTCAGATCGACGAATCTTTGGCGGTAAAGCCACGGCGAGCAGCATTGAACGAGTACTCGATCACCGATATCGAGAACGCCATCAATTGCTGTCGTTCGCAGCAATCACCGACGAGCCGCCGCCCGATGTTCAATTTGCGGGACATGACCGGTGTATCGTCCCAATCAAAGACGAAAATATAGAAGCGTGGCTGAATTCGGACGCATCGAACCTTGCCGCGCTGTATGCGCTTCTCGACGACAGGGACCCGCCCTACTATGAGCACAGGCTTGCCGCATAGTGCAATTAATCCCAAATGACATGCGGCAACGCGGCCACTGCCATCGTGCTATGCATCGACAGCGTTGCCAGCCTTCACCATCGTTTCGGGGACGTGGCTGCGTAGAGGCCGACCGGATGCGCCCGGCAGCGGCTGGAGAATTCTGCACTCTTAGTCCCCAACCGAGGTCAGAATCCTCCGTACTTGCCACTAGCTTCGGCTGTCGCTCGGCCTACAGCTTCATGCCCACATGAGGCGGAGCGGGGTCCGGCGCATTTTCTAAAGCGTTTATCGAAGCGATAACACGATAGGCCTCAACGAGCGCCTTCTCCTTCTCTATGTCGTGCCCGCCGACTACGCGGGCCATCTCTGTACGCGACAGTTCATTTTTCTGGCAGAGGTCAACAATGGTCAGCGTGCTCATTTCGGTTCACCCATCGAGAGTAGTTGTGGCACCAAGCGCCGGGACTGTGTTTGAGCGGGTAAAAGCTACGCTCAGTATCCCTCAGTCATGTTCTGTGCCAACGGTCGAGACGTTGACCATCGAAACACAACCTATTGTTTATAAACGTGAACGTCGATGGGACGATGTCTAACAGGGCTCCTTTCCGACTAATGTGTCGGGGTGGTCCCGACACATACCGGGCTTTGTGTTGGTCTTGAAGCCGAAGCGTCGCAACCACGCGGTAGAGCGGATAAATCGCAGTGGTCACGTCAGCGATCCGTCTAACAATGCGCCCGCGTTCCCCGTGACACTCCTCAACTGCCGTGCTTAAGCTGGTCGCCAGTTCCTCTCGAGGATGACCGCATCACGCAACGCCTGATACATAGCTAGCCGATTTCCTCAATTGCCGCGTGAGTCCGAGCGGCAAGAACGCCGCAATCAAGAACGACGAGGCGAGCGACAGAAGCCCCGTCGTGTCCGCGCCCGCGCCCCGCTTGTATAACGGCGGAACAGCCACTTGTGTGCACGCACCTAAACAAAGGTCCTAACTCCATTCAGGCCAGCTTGTCACGAACAAACTGCAGTGAGCGGCGAGCGCGCTCGTCCATCTCTTCGTCCGTCGCACCGTTCGACATATCCCGCCATACACCAACCGCGCGGCTGACCGAGCCGCCCTTGCGCATGAACGGTTCCATAACGATGGTGCCGTCATATCCGATTTCCTTCAGCGCCCCGAATATCTCATCCCACGGCAGGCGACCCTCGCCCGGCGGCAGACGGTTCGCTTCGCCCAAATGGAAATGGCCCATCTTGCCCTTGCAGGCAACGATTGCATCGCGGAAGGAAGTCTCTTCGATATTCATGTGGAATGTGTCGAGCTGGACCTTGCACGCCGGACTGTCAACCGCGTCGGCAAAGGCAATCGCTTCCTTGGCGTCATTGCAAAGCCACTGCTCGAATCTGTTCACCACTTCCAGTGCATAAATGATGCCGTAGTCTTCCGCTACCTTGATAACACGACGGACGCTTTCGATTGCGCGGTCGACGTAAGGGCGCTTATCCTTCATGTCCAGCGGCGGAGATTGGGGCCACGCGCAGAACGTAAGGCCAGCAAAGACCGGCGCGCCGAGGAGGTGACAGTCGTCGAGTAGGCGCTTCACATATTCCGTGCCGGCATCACGAACGCTGTTGTCCGGCGAGGCAAAGTCGTATTCAGACTTCAGTCCGATACAGCACATCACCGTGAGCCCCAAATCATCAGCCACGGCTTTTAGCTCACGCTTCTTCGCGTCGGAAAGATTGTGAAATTCGCCGAGCGAGATTTCCATCAAGTCGAAGCCGAGCCCCGCAATGCGCTTAGCAGTCGCCGGAAAGTCGACCATCCACTCAGTCGACCAGTAGGTATAGAACATGCCAACTTTGTTCACGGTGAAACCCCTTTACTAGATCATCACATGGATACGCAAGCGCCGGCGGCGACCAAGTTACCCTTAGTACACCGAATAGCAGGATTCTAGTGTTTCTCTGCACGCGCGAACGCCGACCTTCCCTGTTCGCGCTATGCACATTTCCTTGCTCGCCGAACTCAGGACACAAATCCCGTCGGCTTGACTTCGGGGTGAGCCGGGTCAGCGTGTTCAAGCGCAGCAAGAGACATGATTCGCTCTTCCGATGCTTCGTCGAAGCCCACCTCGCCAACCAGTTTGCCGGCTCGCATGACCAGGATGCGGTCAGAGATGGTCAGAATTTCAGGCAAGTCGCTCGAAATCACGAGAATCGCCAGCCCCTCATGGGCGAGTTCTCGCATCAGCGCATAGATTTCCGCCTTCGTCGCGACGTCGACTCCCCGAGTCGGTTCATCGACGATGAGCACTCGCGGCTTGGAGGCCAGCCACTTTGCAAGTACAACCTTTTGCTGGTTGCCACCACTGAGCAGCTTCACCAGTTGTTCGACGGTCGGTGTCTTAATCTTGAATCGTCCGACGTAGCTGTCAATCATCCGAGCCTCTTGCAGTGGCCGGACGACGCTTCCCTTCGATAGGCGCCCGAGTCCGAGCGCAGCAAGGGACAAGTTGCTGCCGACCGACATCCCCAAAACCAATCCTTGGTCCTTCCGGTCTTCGGGTGCCAGTGCGATGCCAAGCTTCATTGCGTCGCGAGGTCTCGAAATGTTAACCGGCTTGCCCTCAATGGAGACCGTCCCGTGTTTCGGGGGCGGGGCACCAAAAATCCCCATCGCTACTTCCGAGCGACCCGCGCCAATCAGCCCCGCGAGACCTACGATTTCACCCTGGTGCAGAGAGAATGAGACGTCGCGATAACGGTGGTCATCGCCCAATCCGTTCACCGAGAGCACAATAGGCTTGCCCGAGTGCTCCGGCCGGACACGCTTGACCTCAGCGAGATCCCGGCCAACCATCAGGCGCACAACCTCGTCAGGCGACGTATCGGCAAGCTTCGCGGTTCGCACATGCTTCCCATCCCGCAACACCGTCACGGCGTCACAGTTGTCGAATACCTCGCGCATCCGGTGGGAGATATAGAGAATCGTGACGCCTCGGTCTCGCAGCTCGTGGACAACCTTGAAAAGCGTCAGAGAATCGGCTTCGGACAAACTCGAGGTCGGCTCGTCCAGGATGAGCAAGCGCGGGTCATGAATCAGCGCTTTGCAGATTTCGATGAGCTGTTGCTGAGCGATGGTCAAATCCCCGAGACGCGTATCTGGGTCAAGGGAGATACCGAGACGCTGCATTGCTGCCGTCGCCTTACTTAACAGCGTGGTGCGGTCGACTAACACCCGCGCCATGCGTGGCTCTGTGCCGAGGAATATGTTCTCGGCGATGGTCATGTTCGGGGCTAGCATGAGCTCCTGGAACACGATGGAAATGCCTTTCTTGGCCGCGTCGCGCGTGCCAGAGAACTCGACTTGCTGACCATCGAAGATGAGCCGCCCAGAGGTCGCGGGGTGTGCCCCGGCGATGACCTGCATCAACGTCGACTTGCCGGCACCGTTCTCGCCCATGATTGCATGGACGGTGCCCGCCTCTACGCTGAAGGAGACCTCTTGCAGTGCCTTGACACCGGGATAGGTCTTGGTAATCTGCTCAACGCTCAGTAGAACGGTCATAGGGCGCTCTTCGCAGGGAAATCAGGGGACCGGGAACATCCCGGTCCCAAATGAACGAATTACTTTCCACCGACGAACTTGTCTACGTTGGTCGAATTGACGATATCGACACCGGTATCAGTGCGCGGCGGAATCTTGCCTCCCTTGGAAAGCTCATCTAGTTGTTTCACCGACTCGATGCCCATCGCGAGCGGTCGCTGGCCAATCAGCGTCGTTGCATAACCCTCTTTCAGCAGTTTGACTTGTGACGGCAACGTGTCGAACGAAACCACCACGAACTTGCCGGACTTAATATCGGCCGCCTTGTTCTTAACCGCGCGGATGTACGCCTCAGGCGCGAACATCGGCCAACCGCCCACGAAGAAGATGCCGTCGAGATTCGGATTCTTTGCGAGAATGTCCTGAATCAGTTGCACCGCCGTGCTGGAATCGTCGTTGCATGCGAAGGGCGAGCCCGAAACTTCCTTGAAGTTGCCGTTAAGCTTCGACTTGAAGCCCTTGATTCGCTCGTTCAAATTTGCGGCAGACAATCCGCCAGTCAGGACGGCGTAAGTGCCTCCCTTCGGAAGCGCTTTTGCGAATGCCTCTCCGGCGGCTTCTCCGCCCGCCTCATTGTTCGTGCCGATAAACGCGGCCCGCTTGGACTTCGGCGCGTCCGAGTCGAAGGTGACGACGGGGATATTCTTCGCGACCGCCGCGCTGATGACATTGCCGATGGAGTCCGCGTTGTTCGGCGCAATCGCGATGCCAGCAACCTTCTTGGTAATCAGATCCCTTACGATTCGCCCTTGCTCAGCGTCATCGAGTTGCGCCGGACCCGTGAACAGGCACTCGGCACCAAGCTTCGCTGCTTCCTCCTTGCAGCCTTTCTCCGCATCGGCATAGAAAGCGACGCCGAGCGCCTTCGGCACGACGGCGAAAACCTTCTTGTCGGCTGCGTGCGATTGCGTGATGCCGAGCCCGAACAGGACGGTGGCTGCTACTGCACTAATCATGGTGCGTGTCATGGTCTTCTCCAAGGGTTGTTATGGCTACAGCGCTCAACGACGTCGCCAGACGCCTTTTCTGAGTTGGTCGATAAAGACGGCAAGCACGATGACAGAACCCACGAACACCCCTTGCCAGTAGGCGTCCGTTCCAAGCAAGACGAGACCATTGCGCAGCACCTCGAGGATGACAGTCCCGACGAACACACCAATTACGGTTCCTTCACCACCAGACAACGCCGTTCCGCCAATAACCGCAGCGGCAATAACACTCAGCTCTTTGCCCAAGCCCTGATTGGAAATCGCGGACGACAGGTAACTCACTTCGATGATGCCCGCGACACCTGCCAGCACGGAGGACATGATGTAGACGCTCATCTTCAGGCGGTCTACATTCAAACCAGTTAGCATTGCCGCGCGTTCATTGCCACCGACTGCGTAAAGTTGGCGACCGTAGACCGTTCTCTTGAGGACGATTCCAGCAATGACTGCCAGCACAACAAAGATAATGAACGGAACCGGCAAGTCGAGGAAGTCGCCTCCGCCGAGTTGGAAGAATGGGTCACCGTCAGGTCTGAAGCCGTCGATAGCTTTGCCGCGTGTAATGATTAGAGCGAGCGCACGTGCAATGCTCATCGTGGCAAGCGTGGGAACAAACGGCAGCATCCGCAACTTCGTCACACAGAAGCCGTTGAAGAAGCCAACGGCTGCGCAAATCAGAAGGGTAAGCGCGCACGCCGGAACGACACCCATGCCCGCTTGCATCATCGCAGCAGACGCCACCGCGGCAAGACCCCACACGCTGCCGACCGAGAGGTCGATCCCGCCGGTTATCATCACTGCGGCTTGACCAAGAACGACGATGCCAATAAACGAGAGGTTGCGCGCATCATTGAGCAAATTGCCTTTGCTGGCGAAGTCAGGCGCAAAAATCGATAGCAGCACGACCATAATGACCAGCGCACCTATGATGCCGGTCTCACGTGAATGCATTATTTGAGTGGCGAGCCCTTTCCGAGGCTTCCGCTGCTCATCGTTGGCCAACGTCACCTTTTCCATTTCCCGCCTCCAGTAAGGCCTATGCTCGCCATGCGTGGGGCAAGCTTCGTGTGCCGTAAAAAGTCTAGTTTCGAGCCGAAACCTCAACAAAGCGGGTTTTCCCTCGAAAGCTCGCCGCCTGAATCGGAACCAAGAGCCGTTACGACCGAAGCAACGACGCGAAACCGGTGGTTCCGTGCGCCTACTTGAATTACGTTCTGCAAGCAGCCGCGTAGGCGCCGATGACCTCTCTGACTTTGCTAAATATCAGGCTCATCGGCGAGTCGTCGATTAGCCCGCATCTGAGCTGCCTGTATTGATTGGGAAGGTACTGACTAATCAGGTTCTCGCGTATGTCGACGCGCTCGAGGTTGCCTACCAGCTTCTTCGTTGCTTCGGCGACTTCCGCATCGGCCCAGTAATACCGAACTCGGTCGCTGTAACTGAATGTCCGCAAGAGCCGCTTTTCCTGCTCGCTGCCGTGGTAATACTTCGCCCAGTTATTGGGCTTCGCTAACATGACGCGCTCGACCACCGCCCTTATATTCGACCGAGCATCCGGTGCCAGCAGCTGGTCTTCGATGTCTGCCAACGCGAAAAGCGCCTCCCGCAACGCGAAGGTCGCGCCCGGTCCGACCTTCAGAATTGCGAAGCCGTCACGGACCATGGCCGACAGAGCCTCAGGCTTTTGATAGTCCGTGGAGTGTGCTTCGAATACCATACCGGGCAAGTCATTGAGGACTCGCGAGAGCTCGCTGACGGATGAGGAGTCATAGTCCATCACCTTTGTATGGTCGAACTCGACGCCCGGTTGAACGACGAGCCCAACGACACGCTCCCAAGCCGCGTCCAACCCACGCTTCTGCCATGCCACACAGTGAACGGCGACCGTCTCAAGAGCCGCTTGTGGACGTGTCACCTCGACCGCGACGAGTTCTTCGGAGGCGCCACCGGGCACCGGGACTTCCGTGCCGACGATGTAGACAGGGCGTTCGCGTAGTCCGGCGCGCTCAGTTGCCGACTCCGCAACTGCGCATAACCGAGCCGCGCGTTCAGCGACTACTTCGTCCGCCAAACGCGGAGGGTCATCGGCGCAACTCATGCTCGTGTCCAGGTGAATTTTTTTGAACCCTGCTGCGGCATAGGCTTCAATCAGGGCATCGGCGCGTGCCATGGCTTCTTCCGCCGGAAGATGCCGCCACGCGTTAGGGCCCAGATGGTCCCCGCCGAGCAACAGACGTTGACGGGGAAATCCGACCTTGTCGGCGATTCCACCGACGAATCGCACGAAATCTGCCGGCATCATGCCGGTGTAGCCGCCATATTGGTCGACCTGATTCGAAGTCGATTCGACCAACAAGGGTGAGCAGTCATCGAGAGCCTGTCTAATGCTCGCTTCGACGACCCACGGGTGAGCCGAGCAAACCGAATAGATACCGTTCAGTCGCGACTCCAGTTGCGGGTCGCCCGTTAAACGCGTGACGATCTCAGCCATGGCTCACCCCGGTCTTCTCCTGGATGAACGCATCAAGTTCCGCAAGCGTTGCCGTACCTTCCATGGGTCCGCGACGAGTGACAGCCAATGCCCCAGCGGCGCATGCGTACTTCAACGCGGCCTCGACAGAATGTCCGCGCGCGCAACATGCGATATACGTACCGCCAAAGCAGTCACCGGCGCCCGTCGGGTCCACCTCGGTAACAGAAAAGGCACGGATATGTCGCTCAGTCGTCCCGTCGTAGTAGCTGCAACCGTCTTTTCCGCGCTTAATAACAATTTCGCTCATTCCCCTGCCGAGCAGTTCGTCGATCGCAGCCTTCTCCGAGCTAGCGTTCGCAAGGAGCATCACCTCATGACCGCTTGGGAGAAACACATCGGTGTAGTCGAGGATGAAGTCGAGCGCCTCCCGCATCTCCGGAATTCGCAGCATCTCCTTGCGGATATTCGGGTCGAAGCTGACGGTGCCACCGTTTGCTTTCACGGTTTCGATGACCCGCTTCATGGCTTCGATGATGCGAAACGAGAAGAGAGAGGACCCCATTAAGTGGAAATGACTGCAGTCCTTCAAGAGCTGCTCGCTAACCTCGTTGACAGAAAGGTGCCCCGAAGCGCTGTTGGCAATGTTGTAGATGAAGTCTCTATCGCCGTCTTCGCGATAGGTGACGAAAGCGCTTCCCGTGGTCGCCCCTTTGATGACAGATATGCCGGAGACGTCGACTCCGTCCTCGCGCAGACGCTGGACATTCAGATAGCCAAAATCGTCATCCCCGACGCAGCCGATAATCGCGCCACGGCTGCCGCTTTTCGCCACTTGGTCGATGAATATTGCTGGGGCACCGCTCGCGTACGGTCCCACCAACGTTCCTGGCCGTCTGAACGATTGTCCAATTTCTGTTGCGAGAATCTCAACGAGGATCTCGCCCATGGTAAGGATAGAACCGGGACGATCGCCCGACTGCACTTCATTTTTCGCCATGGCTGTATTCATTAGGATAACGATATACAAGGTGCCATTCTGGACGGGTCAACCGAGTCGCTGTGCGTAGCGATTGTGAGCCAAGACACCAGTCGGAGCCGTCGCAACTTGATGCGAATGACGTCATGCCTTGCGGCAAAACGCCAAAATAAACTAACCTCTAGGAAACGCTGAACTCCAAGATTCCAGTGTTTCGTCTTTGTAGCTGAAGGCCTTCTCTCTCCACCATTTCCATCGTCGGTGGGTCGATACCATCGTCGATAAGTAGCGTGTCAATCTCGCTCGCGTTCGCGAACGTTTCGCCTTTGCGTCCATCGAGTACCGGCTGAAATGCAACAACCATCGTTCGCTTGGCCGCTCGTCGCGCCGCCCGGGCCACACGCGCTAGAGCCGAATCAGCAGTTAGAAGGTTGCCATAACGGTCTAAACCACATGCTTCCAGCACGCACAGGTCAATCGAGCGCCGGCCAACAGCAGCCTCAGCGTCAGGTCCGGTCATCGCCGTAGAGCCGTGTTCCAGTCGGCCACCTGTCAAGAGCACCTCGCAGTGCAGAAATCGCTGAACCGTCTTCGCGACGGAAACGTCCTGAATCAGCAATGAAAGGTTCGCACGGTCTGTGAGGAAGGGAATCATCTTATGGACTATCTCCCCTACCCCTAGCATCACCGCTTCGCTGTCTCGGACATGTTCTGATGCAAACCGAGCAACGACCGTCTCCGATGCCTTGCGCGCGGCGGCGTCCCATGTTGGAACGAGAATGTTGTCTCCGGGCTCCTGTGCCAAATAGCGAGCCTTGCCAAGCGAGCGTAAAAGATAGCGCTGCTGTTCCAGGTAGCTCAGGTCGCTGCGGATGGTCACAACCGATACATCGAAAGCTCGGCTCAGTTCATCAACCGACACCTCGCCCCGCTTACGAACGAGTTCGACGATTTGTAGCCGTCGCCTCAATGAACTTTTGTGATTGAGCATCCGGTCCGCTTCCGCAGGAGCTTTCGTCACGAAAAAGTCTAGTTTCGGACCGAAAGAACGTCAAAGCGAATCTCGTCATGGTTTTCCCGTGAAGAGCTACATCGCCCGTCTCACAGAAGCGGAAAAAGCCGAGCGTTAAGATGCGTGCGAGGACCTGTTGGCCCAGTTTGCTGCAACTGCGCACGCAAAGCGGAGGAGCACGTCGAACGGTCTCAAGAACATAACCTCGCGCTTGCTGGGAGAGGAATGTCTCAGAAGGTGGCCCTTGGGCAAGTGGGATTTGTCGACCGACGCGCAGCGCTGGATATGACGCGAACGAGGATTCTCCCCGGCTGGTAGAGTAAAGGCAGGCGAGTAACAACAGCTTGTTTTGAGGAGGCAACCATGGCAGGAGACAAGCCGATGACTGGCGACAACGGCCTGCAGGCTCCGGAGGCCCTTCGAGCCCTCGCAGAAAGCTTGGAGCGCGCCCTTGATGCGAACCAAAGTGTGCTAATGATGCGGCATACGCCTGAAGTGTGTACCGTCTACCTCGGTGACCCGTCGGGTCAAGAGGAGCTGCGCCGCGTCGGGTCAGTTTCCACCGTGCTCGCGAACGAAATGTTAAGCCTGACCTCGTCTGGGACGAACCGCATTCAAATCGGCGACCAGCTTTACCGCTTTGTCCGCAGCTTCACTCAGGTGGGTGAGAAGGCCGCTGTGGTTTTCTCCGTATGATGTGTGTTACGGTCGTCGGCGCGAGCGCTTGTTGCAATTCTCGAGATGGGTGAAGCGGAAATCAAGGAAGGCACGTTTCCCGACGTCGATGAGTTGCTAGCTTGCTGAGCCGTTCGACAGTCAACTGCCCGCCGGGGCATAGATGATCTGGCTTGCCGTACCTTCGCTCACTTGCAGCTTGAGCTCTTTCCATGATGCCCCCGTCGCAAACTCAAAGTTCAGGCCCCGCAGGCGGCATTTTTCCGGCTTACTGCTGATCTTCCTCGGAGTTGTCACACGAAACTCAACGCGCAAACGTTAAAATCTAACGCTTGACCCGTTGACTGTCCCTTCCCGCCTGTTTCATGCGCAGATCCATTCAGGGACGGAACACATACATTTCCGCGCCCCGCGTCCGCGGCCATCAAGTGGCTGCGCGATACAAATCTCACGAAATCACTATGTTGAATCTCCAGTCCGACCTCCATGGGAATGATCTATTAGGCGCACTTCCCTCTCTCGAATGGAGAGCCGTCGCTTCCGATCTTGATCTGGTCGAACTGCGCGCAGGAGAACTGCTGTGCGATTCGGGCATGCGCATTCGGCATGTGTACTTCCCGGCGACCGCAGTCATCACCTTGTTACAGACCATGGAAGACGGCAACTGCTCGGAGGTGGCAGCAATCGGTCGAGAAGGAACGACAGGCGTGCCCGTATTGACCGGCGGCGACACCATCCCGGCGCGCGTGCAGGTTCAGAGCGCCGGTTCCGCATATCGAATGAGCGCCGATGCCCTGCGTAAGCACTTTAACCGCTCAGATATCTTGAGGCGCATCACGCTCTTGTACATGCAGGCGCTGCTCACACAAGTGGCCCAGACCGCTGCGTGTAGCCGCCATCACTCGGTAACCCAGCAACTGTGCCGGTGGCTTTTGATTCAGGCGGACCGCACGCGGTCCGACGCCATGCGGCTTACGCAGCAGCATATTGCCGACATGCTGGGCGTTCGTCGGGAAGCGATCAGTGAAGCAGCTGGAAAGCTGTGCGACGCAGCACTTATCCATCAGAGCCGGGGTCGCGTCAAAATCTTGGACCGCGCTGCGCTAGAGGCGCACTCCTGTGAATGCTACGGCATTGTCAAGAGCGAGTTCGAACGGATTCTGCCGCAGGTCCGTCAGCATACGGCGGTTGTATGAACTCTCGATGTAGCAGGCGGCCGCCTCACAGGCTTCGTCGACAAGCATGGGCCCCGCATCGCGCGACGAGTGCCCATTCGATGATTTCGCCGTTACGCTACTACGATGCGCGCCGAAGCATCCACTGCACGACGCAATGGTTGTTCAACGCCACCGCAGCGGTAAAACCGATGCAGCCCGACACGATGGTAAAGTCCGTGCCGCTCTAAGAGAGGCGGGGTTGACTGCCGCCGGCGAGAGTCCACGATTACTCAGGAAAACTTACGATATCGGGCACATCCTCGCAGGGAGAACAACGAACAGGTGAGCAACCTCATGGGCTTGTCCAGCCATCGGACAGCGACTCGCTTGCGTCGAACCGCTGACGTACCGCGAGAAATCGAAGGCGAGAGAGTAGCGGCCTTGTGGGCCCACGCGGGCCATCAGGATACGTACGCTCGATTCTTGAATGTCTGCCGCAAGGCACTAGCGCTCAACTATCTATGGTTTCGAACCGGCTGACTACAAGCTGTGACAGGTCGACGATTCGATAGCTCGCACGCCTCGCCTCTCCCATCGTCAGGATCTCGCGCCACGCTCCGGTCTCATGGTCGGCGATGCGAGATACCTCCGTCGCTTCATTCGGCCCTGACATCGTTATCACGGCATCGATGGCGAATGCGAGCGTAAGGCCATCGACACTGACTACAAGAGCCTGCTCCCATTCGGGACTGTCAACCGACCCGGTAATAACACCGATGCGCACAAGTTCAATCAATGAATCGCGCCAATTGATAAGGCCGAGGCTGGCCTCCTCTTGCTGTCCGCGAACCTCGATACGAGGCCTGGATACTATTTCCGCAACCTGGGCGGTCCTAGCGGCCAGATGTTGACCGGCAGCCGAGAACACGATGAATGACGTCGACGCGGCAGCTCGAGATAGCTCGTTAGACGCAGGTCCACCATGTCCGAGAACGGGGCGCGGCAGCCGGATCAAGCCTTCAGTCGTCGCGAGAGCCTGAGGATCGACGAGCAGAGCAGTATGTCCCTTTTCGCTCACGACGGCTCCGCTGAAAAGGTGCGCGTGGCGAAAAGCAACCGGTGATACGGGCCGTATGTCAGCGGGCCCGATGAGGAGTAGTTCCGATAGTTCGTCGACCGCAAAGCCGGCAAGGGTCGCACCATTCTCAAAGACGAGCATGTACTTGCCGCCGGACGACTCCGCAACGGGCAAGCCGAGTACCGCCGAAAACTCCATCACGGCAAGGTCGCCACCTGCCCAACGGGCGACACCAAGGAACGTCGAGTTGCCAGGGGTCGGCTGTTGCAGCGCTGGCATGGGGACGACCGTTCTCACGCTCAGCGCGTCCACGCATAGCATGTGCTCCGCACATCGCACGATCGCGTACTGCCTGGCTTGTTGCTCCGAGCCATCATCCCGGGCGCGTCCTGCAGGTTCAGACGCGCCGTGTCCTGCGGTGTACGCGCGGTGTCTCACGCGTGCGGCCATGCCCCGCGTCGCTGCATGAAGTCTGCTCACATCGGCGATGCCGATCAGCGAAAGCCCGCCGTCCATGGGAAAGAGTTGAGCGAACAAGCCGCCGTCCTCCCCGAAGTCCGATTCGAGCCGGACCACATCGCGTTCGTCGACGGTTTCGGTGTTCCCGATGGCGTCGACTTCAATGCCGAAGAGCGCGTCGTCGTGGCGAAGCACGATCACATGCCTGGCGGACGCGCTCGCTGCTTCGCCCGGATTCAGCAGGCTAAAGGTGTCGAGGGTCGCGATAGCGTCGCCACGCAGGACGAAGTAGCCGCGCATCGCCGATGGCTGCGTGGGTACCTTGTGATAGGACGTGGGCGCGTCTACCGCTTCGACAATGCGATCCGCGGGCAGCGCGAATACAGTCGCGCCTACGCGGACGAGGCCGTGGACCGATACGGGGGGCGCCATTATTGCGACCGGCTGTTGAGCGCCGCGACAGTGGAACTGGATCGCGTCGCTGCTTCGCCGCCTGTCACGACCGTGAGTTCGCGAAGGAGGTCCGAGACAGTGCGAGTCGCGGTTGCTTGCTTTTCGGTGACCTGGTGAATACTGGCGATGGTTTCGGTCGTGCGATCCACACCGGCTCTGATACGGTGGAACCCGTCCGCTGCACGTCGGGACGTGTCGCTGCCCGTCTTGACCCGTTGCACGGATTCATCGATGAGCCGGCCGATCTCGTTGGTCGCCTGCGAGCATCACTCCGCCAATTTGCGCACCTCGCTTGCGACCACGGAGAAGCCCAAGCCATGCTCGCCCGCGCGCGCAGCCTCGATCGCGGCGTTGAACGCGAGCATGTTCGTCTGCGTCGCGATGTCACTGATGACCTTCACCACGTCGCTGATGCCGGCCGAGGAGTGCTCGATCGCTTGAATAGCCGACATGGATTCGGCGAGCGTACGTTCGCCGGTATCCGCTTCGGCCTGCGTTTCGGTGGCGACGCTAGTTGCCTCACGGGTGTTCTGTGCGATTCCCTCGATCGACTGCGAGAGCTCCTCGATCTTCTCGCTCATTGCGATCAGATTTTCCTGCATGCGCCGCTCGCGTTCCACCTGAGCAGTGATGTCACTTGCATACTTCACAATCTTGTACGGGCGGCCGGACTCGTCGAACACCGGGTTGTAGGTCGCTTGCAGCCACACGCGGTAGCCGTGCTTCGATACGCGCACGTAACGGCCCGCGTTGTAGTCGCCGCGGCTCAGCCGCGCCCAGAAATCCCGGTATTCAGCGGTCGCCACGTCCTGCGGGTCGCAGAACATCCGATGGTGCTTTCCGACGATTTCGCGCAGCGTATAACCCATGGCGTCGAGGAAGTTCTGATTCGCCCGCAGGACATTGCCCTCGAGATCGAACTCAATGACCGCATTGGCGCGATCGATTGCAGCCAGTCGGCCGTCGCTTTCCGCGACACCACGCTTGAATTCGGTGATGTCCGTTGCGAACTTGACGATCTTGATGAGGCGGCCATCCGAGCTATAGATCGGGTTGTACGTAGCCTGAATCCACACGTCCCGGTTATTCTTCGCTAGGCGCTTGTACTGGCTCGCGTCATACTCACCGCGTCCGAGCTTGTCCCAAAAGGAACGATAAGCATCGGTCGCGACGTAGGCCGGATCGCAGAACATCCGATGGTGCTGACCCTGCGCCTCTTCGAGGCTATAGCCCATGAGTTCGAGGAATCGTTCGTTCGCGGCGAGAACGTGTCCACGCAGGTCGAACTCGACCACGGCTTGCGCACGGTCGATGGCGCGTACCTTGCCGGCGTGATCGTCCGCCACGGTGCGCGCGGCCGTGATGTCGGTCGCCACCTTGACGATCTTGTGCACGTTGCCGTTCTCGTCCATCACGGGCGTGTAGGAACCATTGATCCAGACCTCGCCACCCGCCTTGCCGATGCGTCGAAAATCGCCGTTCATTTCGCGACCGGACCCGAGCATGACCCAGAAGTCCTGATAGCCAGCGCTGTTGGCATACGCAGCGTCGCAAAACATGCGGTGATGTGAACCGACGACCTCATCGGCCCGGTAGCCCATGAGCGCCAGGAAATTTGCGTTGGCACGCAAGACGACGCCGTCCGGGGAGAATTCGACGACTGCTCGTTCCCTTTCCGTCGTTGCCCACAAGGACCGAAACTCTTCCAACGGTCTCTGGAATGCTCCTGCCGCGACGGTTGCATTGCGTGCGCTAGTCAAGTTTTTGGTTTCTGCGTCCATGATCTACCTGTGCTGGAGGCGCCGCCGCTTATTCGGAAACGCCATAGCATTGGTTGACGGCGTTCAAGATCCGAACTTGAATACGGAGAACGCTGAAATTTTATGCTGGAACTGAAGATTGCGCCCGTTCTGCCGACATAGCGTTGGTTGAGTGCTTTGCACCCAGCTCATCCAATCCCAAAAGCGACAATGGCCGAATTTCCAGTTCTCTACAACGAAGAAGACAGACTCCGTGCGGTCGAGCAGTGCGGACTACTCGACACGCCGGACGACCCCCGATTCGACCGAATCACCCGGCTGGCGGCTTACCTCACCGACGCACCTATCGCGCTCGTTTCTTTGGTCGCCACTCACCGTCAATGGTTTAAGTCGAGGCATGGGCTAGCGACTACGGAAACACCGCGCGACATGGCGTTCTGCAACTTTGCCTTGGTCGAGCCAACCATTTTTGTCGTGGAGGACGCGACGCAAGACGAACGCTTCCGTACCAATCCTCTCGTGACGGGCGGTCCGGGGATTCGCTTTTATGCGGGGATGGCGCTGACAGGGCTGGGTGGCCACCGTTTAGGCACTTTGTGCGTGATCGACACCATCCCTCGTCGTCTGGAACCGGTGCAGCGTCGTCTGTTTGGAGACTTGGCCGCCTGTGCATCGGACGTGCTTCGGATGGTCGAACTGGAGCTGTCTTCTACGACACGGCAGTAGAGCTGTCGCCGACACTTTGCGGCTCGCAACGGCAGCGAGATGTCGGAAACCGCCGACCCGTCTCCACGTAGTCTGGGGTACCTGAACCCGATCAGCGACCGCACTCGTCAGCCGTGTGGTTGGGCCCGTCTCCTCTTCCAGCGTGATAAACGGAACTCCGTTCTGCGGATCATGAGCCGAACGTCCACTTGGGCCCCGGTCGTACGGAACGATTGGCACCGCAGGCGCACTATGAATCATGCGACCTCGCTTGCAGCGAGGCGCTCTTCAGCAATTCCAGCAAGGTCGTTCAATTCGTAGCTGACTCGTGGCCCTTCGCCTATTGCGAGAATCGACGACGGTCGCCCGGTCTCATGTAAGCGATATGCGTTGTTTTGGTGACGTCGTTTGGCCCTGACATGGTGAGCAAGGTTTGCCTCACAGTGAACCGCAGTGTTCCATCGCAACGCTTGAGGAAGGTGTGGAACGCCGCAATTTTTTTCGGCGTCGCTTCGGTGCAGCCTTTCAGACCTTTTCGGCGGCCAAGTTGTTCAAGTCCTGCGACGGCACCTAGTCCCGCAGCCGAAGCCGAAGCCGAAGCCGACCAAGCTACGCTGGCAGCTTCGCCGCGAGGACATCGATGTTCATAATTTCGGGCGGTTTAGCGAAAAGATCCGCGGCCCGCGCCATCAGCGCTTCAGCTACTTTGCCCGATAGGTGCGCCTGGCGTCCCGCGTCGTCAGGGAACGCGTCGAAGATGCCGTACACCGATGGCGCGATCTTGAGGCCGAACCACGCGATGGTCGCGGGCTCTTGCTCGACGAGCGGCAATCCGCCCATCAGGAAGCTTTCGACTTCCTGCTCCTTACCCGGCTTCGCTTCAAGCCGGACGAACAACGCTGTCTTGACCATGTCAGCCTCTGTGTTGGTGCGCTTCAGATATCGACGCGAACTCGCTTAGGGTCTCTTCCGAATGCGTGGCGCACTCTAGCCGCGTCACGCTTTCAGTAGAAAGAAGTTCCGCGCCAGTGTCTCGTTTGTCGACTGTGGCGATCCGAATAATGCCGCGCACGCTGCTCAGCCTTCGCGGCATGTGCACGCCGGAGTCGTTCCTCGCGGCACGGCACGCACGGTGTTTGCTGGGCGATCTGCCTTACGTTCTGCCGCGGGAAGAAGCAACGGAAGCATCGAGTTGTCGTCGGCTAAGTATGACCGGTTTTGGTCGGGGTTGCTGAACACGAAAGGACCTACACGATGCTACGTGATAGGCGTGAACCAACCGGCGCGGAAACACATGGTGCCGAGCGCGGACTTGACCGCTTCGAGAGATGCAGCAACGCGGTCTTCGCAATCGCGCTGACTTGCTGATCGTCGAGGGCGCGCATGGCTACAGCGACCTGGCAAAGGCCATGGGGCATCAGTGGCGCGAATCTCTCGCCCTCGTTCTCTGCTATGTCGTGATCGGGCCTATTGGCTGCAACACCATTATTCGGGTCGCATTTATTCAAAAAGTGATCACGTGTTCGAAGTGGTCAAGCTCCTGTTCCTGCTGGCGGTCGTCGTTATTCCTAATCCAATCCGCGTCTGGTGCTTCCACTTCGGCACGTATTTCGCGCCGGTCGCGTCGCTGACCCTGGTTGCGGTCTTGCGCTGACCGCCTGCACCTGAATGGCGAAGTGGTCTTATGCGATGGCAGGCCGCCGACTGATGGACGAACGCCTCGCGCCCGATTTCCTCCAGCAGATGACGCGCCGCTACGGCGTTGCGACGCTGGTTCAGATCGCTGCAGTTCCCGTCGCGATCGCGGCGTCGCGCATTGGAGTGGCCATCGCACTGCTGTGCGTCGCCTTCTTTCTGCTGCCACCGCCCAAGTTTAGTTCCCGAGGTAACTTGCTGGCGTGTCGTATCAGCGCGTCAACCACAGCCTTAGAATCCTTGCGGGCGACTTTTACCCGCATCACGAATCGACTTTGACGTTCGACGAAAGTTGCGATCTGGCTCGTAGCGTAGCCGTACAACAAGTCACCTTCCCAGTGCCCGGGTATTGCGCTCCTCCGCCGTAGCAGGGCGTTCACTGATCGATACGGCGTTGCGGATGTTCGTGCGGCTCTCAGTCTTCAGTGTGAAGTGACGAGACCGGCGCATGGTTCGAGGGCGTCGGCTAAGGCGCTGCGACCGCACCCTCAATCGCTTGGCCGAGTTGCCTCACGTCAACCGGCTTGGTGAAGTGGAAGTCAAATCCGGCGTCAGCTGAGCGCGCCCGGTCTTGAGGCTGTCCCCACCCGGTAATGGCGATGAGTGTGACGTCCTTCGTGGAAGGCGTTGTCCTGATCTGGCGAGCCACATCAAGTCCGCTCATGCCTGGCAAACCAAGGTCGAGCAAAATTACCTGCGGACTGTAGTGAGTGAGGATATCGACGGCTTCTTCCCCCGAATAAACGGTCCGTACCTCATGCCCCTCTAATTGCAGGAGCGCGGTCATCGCGTCAGCCGCGTCGACATTGTCGTCTACGACGAGGATGCGATGCGCGTCCACCGACGTCGCAACGGCGGGGACGGCGTGCGGCGGGACCGGCGGTGGCATTACGCGTGTGTTTGCCGGGAGATGGACGGCAAAGCAGCTACCTTTATCTTTTCCGCCGCTTGACGCCGTCAATCGGCCGCCGTGCAACTCGATCAGCGATTTCGATAGCGCGAGCCCGATACCGAGGCCGCCCTGTCGGTGATGGTCGGGGTTCACCTGCGAGAACATCGAGAAGATTGCCGACAACTTCTCAGGCTCAATCCCGATGCCGTTATCCGCGACGGAAATAACGATCTCGCCATCATCGGCCGCCACAGCCAACTCGACTCGGCCGCCCGGTGGCGTGTACTTTGCCGCGTTCGTCAGCAGGTTAGCCAGCACCTGCGCCAGCCGCAGACGGTCAGCCTCAACATGGATTGGGCGGGCGGGGAGCTTAACGACGAGCTCGTGGCCCTTGCCGTCAAGCATCGGCCTGGCGGTGTCGACCGCATCGTCGATGGCCTCCTTGAGCGCCACCGCTTCCTTGCGCAACGTCAGCGCTCCACGCGTGATGCGCGAGACGTCCAGTAGGTCATCCAGTAGAAGTGCCATCGCTGCTGACTGGCGGCGCAGCACGGTCACGCACCAATCTTTCCGTTCATCCGTCAGCCCAGGTTGTTCGAGTATCTCCGCGACCTGTCGGATCGGGGCAAGCGGGTTGCGCAGTTCATGGGCGAGCGTCGCAAGGAACTCATCCTTGCGGCGGTCAGCTTCTGCGAGCGCTTGCTCGGCTTGCACCCGAGCAGTCACGTCGCCAAACCACGCGACGACCGAACCCTCGAGCGACGCGGCGACGACGTGAAACCACTGCTCGCCGTTGGCCCCTTGAACACGCACGTCGAAGGTGTCGCGCCCCTGCCTTTCCGCAAGCGGCGAAAGTCGCTCCAGCAAAAGGTCTGCATGCCACCCGGCCGGACGAACATACGAAGTTGAACTGCCGACTACGACGCCGGCGGCTTTGTTGAATAATTGGGCGGCTGCCTCGTTCAAGTAATCCCATCGAAGCTCTGCGATGCGACCTTCGTGCACCACCGGGGTCACGATGAAAAACGGCACGCCTGCACTGTTCAACGCCACGTCGAACCGGTGCCGCGCGTCGCGCTCCAGCCGCAGGAGTCGATTCGCAGTATCCTGCGCAGCCGCTTCCGCTTTTCCCGCCCGTTTTGCTACCTTCGCCAGTTGTTGGCCGGCCGCCACCAAAAAACTTCCGACGACGGTGTACGCAAGCAGGACTGCACGGTCCTCCGGTTGGCCCACAGCGAGACCAGCAGGCGGCATCCAAAGCGCGCCGAAGCCAATACCGCTCGCCAGCAGCAATAGGCCAGACCGGGCGCCAAACAGCACTGTGACCAACGGCAGGGCTGCACTGACGAGAAGAAAAGTCAGGCGGCCATGAGCAAGCATCGTCAGCGTCTGCTGAGCCAGAAGTACGACGGCTGTAGTCGCGATACCAAACAACAGCCGCTTCATCGGTGGGAACTGGCTAATTCGAACGATCATGGAAATGGCGCGCCGCGCTTTCGACGTTTCTATTCAGAGTTGGGTTTGTCTGCATTAAGCATTCCTCCTATCTTCTAAATGCGAATCACTCGCGCAAAAAAAACGTCCCGGAGTGTTAGTCCCGGAACGTGTTTCGTAAAGCAATCGGCGGCTAGGCCGCTTCAGCAAAAAGACTTAGCCGCGTCGAGCCGTATCGCAGCAGCGCGTGGTGCCCATCGTCGCCGACCGCGGTCGCGATCAGATGCGCATCAAGTTCGGCGGGCGTCATTCAAACGTTGAGCCAGGCGCGAGAAGTAGGGCCCACGCGTGGCCATGTCCTGATGACGCGGAGACATGCCGGTCAGCAACTTCACGATGCCCTCGTGCAGCGACAAATGCGCTGAATCAGTTGCGCCGCGATGCTGCGTGTCCAGCATGAAGGCGGTGTCGTAGGTGCAGGTGACGAACAAGCACGCCGCTTCCGCATCCACCTCTAACTGCGAGGCTTCGTCGACACACACCGTCGGCTCACCGTGTTCTCGCATACCGCCCAGGCCGACCGGGATGCCGATACGGATTCCACTGCTCGGCATCGAACGAGCGCAACCCGGTCGCAGGCGCTTCCTTGTCGTACTGACCGACTGGGTACCAGCCGTGCAGCACGATCTCCGTCTTTGGGAGCGATTCGAGCGTCGGGATCGGATAGCGACGCCCCAACACGTTGACGTCGTGCCAGACGGCAAGCGCGGGAAGTGCATGGGGCGCGTAGTGATGCATCGACAGGAAGAAGTCGATCGCCACCAACTGCTGCGGCGTCACAAATTGGAACTGCGGCTCACACAAAACGCGGTTCGGGAATCAAGCCGGTCGCCAACGTCCCGGAGTGCGCTTCTGCACGGTCACGCTCGGCCGCGTCGATACTCAGCAGCTTCTTGAGCAGATCAACCCTCGTGCCGTAACTGTAGGTATCGGCCTGGATGCGCGTGTAGCCAAATCAAGAATCTTCGAACTGGAGTGCCGGTAAGCGGCCGTTGGAAATCTCCCTTCGCCGACATCTGTAGGCGTATCTGCGATGTAGTCGATCGCGGCTTCCAGATTGGCGAACTGTTCTGGCGATGCCACGCGTAACACACTCGTTGTTCCAGACGATCTGACCGCCAGATATGACGGAGACCGACTTGCAGCTATCGGACTCAGCGTCGTGGACGAGGATTTCGAAGCCTTCACGCAGTTCACCGCTCGCGAGCGTGCGCTGCGTGCGCATCTCCTACGTTGTGCATCTTTTTCTACTGCGCAAAAGTAAACCAAGCACACCGAATGCTGGTCTGATCGCGTGACTGTGAGTTTGCGACGAAAGCATCATGGAAAAAGAGCTCAAGCTGCAAGTGACCGCAGGTAAGGCAAGCCAGATCATGCATGCGCCGGCCGTCAGCCGACTGTTGGACGGCTCAGCCGATTCAAGCGATCTTGTGAGCACTTACTTCGACACCCCCGAGATGTATTTGCGCGGGAACGGCGCCTCGCTGCGCGTGCGCGCCGTCGGCGAGCAACGGGTGCAGACGCTGAAGCTGGAGGGATCGGTCACCGCAGGCCTCTTTGCACGCGATGAATTCGAATGCCCGGTGAACGGCGATCGGCCTGACCTCGACGCGTTGCTGGCGCTCGTACCGAAAGACTCGAAGGCCATCCACATACTGTCCGAGCCTGATCTCGCAGCGCGCCTAGAGCCGCTCTTCCTCACCCGCATCAATCGGTGCGCCGCCACCTTGCAATTGCCCGATGGCACTGAGCTCGAGCTTGCGATGGACGACGGCGCAGTCGAAGCCGCGGCCGGAGCGTCGGCTCCGATCCACGGAGTCGAACTGGAGCTCAAGAAGGGTGATCCCGAACAGCTTTACAACCTCGCCCTGGCCTTACTGCACGACATCCCGCTTCGTATCGATCATCTCAGCAAGGCGGACCGCGGCTATGGCCTGCTGGTGCAAGAGCAGATTACCGCTGTGAGAGCCGAACCGCTCAAGCTCAAGAGACGCGATACCGTCGAAGAAGCCTTTCAGGCCATCGCGAGGAACTGTCTGGCTCAAGTCCACGGCAATGAGCGCGGCGTGGTCTTTGGACAGGATCCTTCGAGCGTGCATCAGATGCGGGTCGGGCTTCGCCGCCTGCGCTCCGCACTCGACCTGTTCTCGCCGGTCATTTCCGCGCCGGCTGATTTCGACAGCGAACTCAGATGGATCGCCGGCGAGTTAGGCCAAGCACGTGACTGGGAAGTGCTTGCAGGAACGACCCTGAAAAAAGCCCTAGCCTCCGCTGCCAGCGACGCCGATGCGACCGCCGTCCACCAGGCGGCACAGAAGATTGCGACGGAGAATCGCAAGGCCGCCGTTGCTGCAGTCAACTCGGTGCGATACACGCGTCTGATCATCCAGTTCACCCTTTGGATCGACCAGAAAGGATGGCGCACGGGTCAGTCGAAAAAATCTCTGAAAGCGCTTGAGCACCGAATCACCAGCTTTGCGAGTGAGACGCTGAAGCGCCGCCACGAGAAACTGCTCCAACGGGGCCACGGCCTCGCCGAGCTCGATGATGAAACACGCCATCGCGCGCGCATCGCGGCGAAGAAGTTGCGCTATGCGACCGAGTTCTTCTCTTCCCTGTTCGATCGACGCGAGGTCAAGCGTTACATCACTGCGCTGAGCGATCTGCAGGACGATCTGGGTTGGCGCAACGACGTCGTCGTAGCGAGCGGACTGCTCCGGTCGTTAGGAGAGAGCAAGCCTGAGACGGCAGCGGGCGCCGGTTTCGCGCGTGGATACCTCGCCTCGCACGCGGTAGCGGATCACGATGCGATGAAGGCTTTGTGGAAGAGATTCAGTCGTCTGGCTGTGCCGCAACACTAAGCTCCGGGTTCGGCTGGTCGGCGTTGGAATTCTCAATTCGAAAATGAAGTGCTGGGACCACGTGCAACGATACGTTCGAGAGTCAGGCGCTTTTCATGCCGGACGCACGCTTCGCCTTGACCGGACAACGGCTATGTAGCGGGGGCGCTCGTGGGCGTTGTGTTGCCCCTTAGATGCCTCGCCGTGAACACCGAGAAGATGGCCGTTTGCTCTGGTACGTCCGATGTCTTCGGCTGACGTTTGCTGCCCGACAGCGCTCAGTTCGCGCACATGCAATTCAGTGGAGGTCACGTAGGAATGAACAACGCAATTCAATGTGAACGACCGCAAGCCAAACCCCGTGGAGTGCATTAGGTTGGCGACAGATGGCCGTTGCTGCGGCGCAACGCCGAATGGAAACAAAGCAGTGGATCGGGCGCACGGAACGCCGCAACTTCGCACCGCGCGTCAATTGTTGCGGATTTGTGAATCGTTCTTGCATCTGTAGCAAGGGATCATTGCAAGGTAATGCCCTTGTTTGCCCGACCTGGCTTCTTATACTCACGGCGTTTTCCGTCGTCTTGAAGAACTGGAGTGATTCAATGAAAAGAATTTCCCTTGCTGTCGCCGGCTGTGCAGCTTTTGCGGCGTCCGCTGCCAACGCACAGAGCTCGGTTACGCTGTACGGCTTGGTCGATGCCGGCATCGCATATACGAACAATGTTCAGAACGGTGCCCCCAGCCATGGGAGCTCACGCGTGGCACTGGCGAGCGGCAACATCAGCGGTAGCCGGTTCGGCCTGCGCGGTGCGGAGGATCTCGGTGGTGGTCTGAAGGCTATCTTCGTGCTCGAGAACGGCTTCAACGTCAACAACGGCGCGCTCGGTCAGGGTGGCCGCATGTTTGGCCGTCAAGCGTTCGTTGGCCTGAGCGCCAACAAGTACGGCACCGTGACGATGGGCCGCCAGTATGACTCGATGGTCGACTTCGTCGCGCCGCTGTCCGGCACGGCGGGCACGTTCGGCGACTCGGGTTTCGCGCACGTGTACGACAACGACAACCTGCAACACAGCATCCGCTTCAGCAACTCGGTGAAATTTGCGAGCGTCGACTACGCGGGCTTCAAGATCGGCGGCATGTACGCGTTCAGCAACAGCACCAGTTTCACGGTCGATCGTGCGTACAGCGCCGGCGCGAGCTACAACAACGGGCCGCTGCGACTGGCAGCGGCCTACCTTCAGATCAACGGCTCGGCGGCGGCGAGTACACCTGCCGGAGCAGCGAATCAGAACGTTGCGGCTGACCCGAGCGAGTTCAAGTCGACTGCGGGTGGCGGCAACCTGACGGCGGATGTGCAGCGCACGGTCGGTGCAGGCGTCGGCTATACGTTCGGCCCGGCAGCGGTCAACTTCGTCTACACGCACAGCCAGTTCCAGAATACGAACGCGTTCGGCATGTCGAGCGGTTCGGCTCACTTCGACAACTACGAACTGAACCTCAAGTACGCACTGACGCCGGCGCTCTCGGTCGGCCTGATGGATACGTACACGGACGCTCACCTGAACGGTGTGGCGAAGGTCGGTGCCGATCCGAAGTGGAATCAAGTGAATGCGATTACGCGCTACTCGCTGTCGAAGCGCACGGAACTGTACGCTGAAGCAATGTATCAGCATGCAATCGGCGGCAATAACCGCGCAGTGATGTACAACGCGGGGGGCACTTCGGCGACGAGCAACCAGGTGATGGGTGCGGTCGGCATGCTGACCCGGTTCTAAGACGTACTGCCAGTTCGTTCATGCCCCCATCGAGCGCCCGGTGGGGGCCTGGCGGCGCGCGCGGCCGACCCGCCACGGACCACTCAGAAAGCATGCCATCTACCTAGTTTTCATTACGACGGCAGTCGCATGTAACCGGTATCATATCTATACACGACACGAAGCATTCGCTCTTGGGGAGTTTTTCAAGCCGCGTTGTGTCAGTCCTGTTTAAGCCTTATGAAACCGCATACAGAAGGAGTTCGAATGAATGACGAGACGAGCGCGCTCGCCGGAAAGCGCAGCCTGGACACACTACGCGCGATCGGATGCTCGAAGGTGGTGGCCGGCATGTGGCGCGTTCGCGAGTGGAACATGTCCGCCGCGGCGCTCAATCGGTACGTGCAGGAAAGCATGGCGTTGGGCGTCACGACGTTCGATCACGCCGACATCTACGGCGGCGGCGAGGTCGAAGCGCTGTTCGGCGATGCGCTCGCACAGACGCCGTCATTGCGCGGCAAAATGCAGATCGTCAGCAAGGCGGGAATCAGGCCGCGTGGTTCATCGGCGGGCGCTGTCGAAGTCAAACACTACGATACGAGCCGCGTCTATCTACAAGCGGCGGTCGAGCGCTCGTTGCAGCGTCTGAAGACGGATCATCTCGATCTGTTTCTCGTTCATCGCCCGGACCATCTGGCGAACAACGACGAGATCGCCGATGCGGCCGAAAGCCTTATTCAGCAAGGCAATATTCGCGCGTTCGGCGTGTCGAATTTCACGCCGCGACAGTTCGATTCTCTCCGCGCCAAAATCGCGCTCGCCACCAATCAGATCGAGTTCTCCCCTTTCGAACTTCAGGCACTCGACGATGATGTTTTCACCGCGCTGTCATCGGCGGCAGTGTCACCGATGATCTGGTCCGCGCTCGGAGGCGGACGTCTTTTCTCCGAGACCGACGAACTCGCCGTCCGGCTCCGCCAGGAACTGACCACGCTGGCAGAGAAATACAACGCGCCCTCCTGGATATCGATCGCCTATGCGTGGATCTTCACGCTTCCATGCGCGCCTTATGTGCTCGTGGGTAGCCGGCGCGTCGAGTCGTTGCAACAGGCGCTCGATGGTCTCGGCGTGAGGTTGAATCGCGAAGACTGGTACGCAATCCTCGAAGCTGCGCGTGGGAAACCCGTTCCGTAAAGCATTTCCGCGCAGTGCGTAGTCTCGTCGTTTTGGAAGCGGTTACAGCAGCAAAATATCTCACTGCTCTACTGTCTCTTATCGCCGCAGGAGACACAAATACGAGATTACCCTGATGGAGCGCTCACTGCGCTGAGTCGATAATGAGACCGGTTACATTTCCCCTTGACAGGCATCCCCCTGCCCTCAGCCGGAGGCCGAGAACGCCATGCAACGAATCACCTCCGACGAAGCCGCGAGCCTGGTGCGAACGGGCGACGCCCTGTTGATCAGCGGATCGGGCGCCGGGCATGCCGTACCCGAGGCATTGCTCGCAGCGGTCGGGCGGCGGCTCCGTCGCGAACATCAGCCGCGCGATCTCACATCGATCAGCGTGGTCGGAATCGGAGACCGCATCTCGCTGGGCGCCGATCATCTCGCGCAGGTCGGGCTGATCCGGCGCGCCATATCCGGCGCGCTCATCGACTCGCCCGGCCTGCTGAAGATGGCTGCAAGCGATCAGATCGAGGCCTATACGCTGCCGCAAGGCGTCCTCTCGCAACTCATGCGCGAGATGGCCGGCGGACGACCGGGGCTGATCACGAAGACGGGGCTGCATACTTTCATCGATCCTCGTCAGCGAGGCGGGCGGCAAAGCCCGAGAACGGAAGAACAACTCGTCGAACTCATCCACCTCGACGGCGAAGAGTGGCTTCGATTCAAGCCGCTTCCCATCGACGTTGCGTTTCTCCGTGGCACGACAGCGGACGAGGACGGCAACATCACGATGGAGCAGGAGGCCGTGTTGGGCGAAATGCTCGCCATGGCACAGGCGACTCGCCGTGCAGGCGGCGTCGTCGTCGTGCAGGTGAAACGCATGGCGCGCAGCGGCACGTTGCCGCCGAAGCAAGTGAAGATTCCGGGCATTCTGGTTGACTTCGTCGTGGTCGAGCCGGAACAGCGCCAGACCTACGCCACCTATTACGATCCGAGCTATTCGGGCGAATTGCGCGTGCCCGTTGCCGAGATCAAGCCCATTGCGTTCGGCCCGCGCAAAGTAATCGTGAGACGGGCGGCGATGGAGTTGTATCCGTCCGCCATCTGCAATCTCGGAGCGGGCATCTCGACGGGTTTATCGACCGTCGTGGCGGAAGAAGGAATCCTCGATGCCGTCGTGCTCACGAATGAACAGGGATTGATCGGCGGCGCGCCGATCACGGGCCGTGACTCGGGCGGCGCGCAGAATTTCGCCGCCATGATCGAGCAGACATCGCAGTTCGATTTCTACGATGGCGGCGGCCTCGATCTCGCCTTTCTGTCTTTCGCGGAAGTCGACGCGCAAGGCAACGTCAATATCAGCCGCTTCGGCGACAAGATCGTCGGGGTCGGAGGCTTCGTCAATATCAGTCAGAACGCCCGGCGCGTGATTTTCAGCGGCACGTTCACGGCGGGCGGACTGGACGTGCAATGGACGCATGGCCGCGCGACTGTCGTTCGCGAAGGGCAGCATCGCAAGTTCGTCAGCGCACTCGAACAAATCTCTTATAGCGCCGCATTCGCGAGACAGCGCGGAAACTCAGCGTTGTTCGTGACGGAGCGGGCCGTGTTCCGGACCGGCGCGGCGGGGCTCGAACTGATAGAAATCGCGCCGGGCATCGATATCGAGCGCGATATCTTCGGGCAAATGGCATTCAGGACGCCCGTTGCTTCCGATGTGCGCGAGATGGACGTCCGGCTCTTCGGGATCGGCCCGATGGGTCTCGCCGAGGACATGTCGCGCAAGGAGCGGCGCTATCGCTCGGAGCGGGTTGCCGAATGGTCGCGCACGCGCGGCTGACAGGTTCGACGGCTTTCACGCTGTGGCCAAAGCCGTCGTCGAGCGATTCATCAAATAGATTAATCACGTGATCAGCATCACTGAACGATTAGAGGATAAGCCGTCACGCGTGGCGCTCGTGACCGGCGGAAGACGCGGTCTCGGCGCGGCCATGGCGAAGGCTTTAAGCGCAGCCGGATTCGATATCGCGATTGCAGATCTCGTCCACGATGACGATGCAAACGAAACGCTTCACGTAATCCGGTCCGCAGGCGGGCGAGCGGCCTTCTTTGAAGCCGATATCGCGGACATCGACCATCACGATGCATTGCTGGATCAGGTGCAGACGTCCCTGGGCGCTGTTGAGTGCCTCGTCAATAACGCCGGAATCAGCGTGGAAACACGAGGCGATCTCCTGGACGTGACGCCGGCGAGTTTCGACAGACTTATCGATGTGAATCTTCGCGGAACCTTTTTCTTGTCGCAGAAACTGGCGCGCCGTTTCGTTCGCGGCAATGCGTCGCGCGAGTGGTTCCGCTCGATCATCAACATTTCATCGGCAAATGCTTTTCTGGTCGCGACCAATCGGGCCGAGTACTGCATATCGAAAGCGGCGATCACGACCTTGACGAAGCTGTTCGCCGCGAGGCTCGCGGAGTTCGAAATTCCCGTGTACGAAGTTCGCCCCGGCATTTTCCAAACGAAAATGACGGAGGTCGCAAGGAACGACTACGACACGAAGATCGACCAGGGCTTCTCGCCAATCGCGCGATGGGGGCGCGAGGAAGAGCTCGCGAAGGCCGTCGTGTCATTGGCAACGGGCTGTCTTCCATTCAGCACGGGAGAGGCCATTCATATCGATGGCGGGCTTCATATTCATCGCGTCTGACTTGTTCGCGTCATCACCTGAAGCGGTACCTTCGAAAAGATTCTCGTCATGAATGTATCGACACGCGTTCGGCGGTCTGATTGAAAGATGGTGCGGCGGGCAATAGTGCGGCAAGCCGGCGGCACCTCTGACATCGATGAAGGACAAAGCCGGCGAGCCGCTTGCCCGACCGGATCGGCAACTTCCTGGCTGAGACGCGTGGGCGACCGTTACCTCACGCAGCGATCATGCTGCCCGCGCTAAAGAACTTGCTGGAACGAGTACGCAGCGGCCAGAAGGATGCCAGTTCGGTCGCGGCCTGCATGACCGAAGGCGCCATCTCGGCGATGCGGCTCTCCGTCATGCGCGCGCTCGGTCCCGCCACGCTGACGACGCCGAGCGCGGCGCCGCCGTCCGGTGGGCGAATGGCCGCCGCTAACGCACTCACGCCCGGCTCGCCTTCGTTCACCGCGATTCCGTATCCGCGATTCCTGGTCGCCTCGATTTCTTGCAGGAGCGCGTCCAGTGAACGGATGACGTTCGGGCCGTACTTCTCCGAATCGCCGAATCCCACACGCAACACATTCTCCGCCGCCTGTTCAGTGCCCAAAGTAGCGAGCCATGCCTTGCCGGTCGCCGTCGCGTGCAGCGGAACCGCGTTGCTTCCCAGCGTGGGCTGATAAAGCAGCCCGCCCGTCGCGCCCTGAGCGTGCGCGACCCACGTCAGCGAAGAGCCGTCGACCACCGCCAGCCGGACAAACTCCCGGGACTGGCTCGCGAGACGATCGACCAGCGGCTGGCAGATATCCGGGATTCCCGTGGCAACGAAAAATCGCTGCCCCAGGATTGCCAGCCGCATCGACAGTCGATAGAAACCGGTCTCCGCGTCTTGTTCGGCCCATCCGAGGTCGACCAGCGTTGCGAGCAAACGATGCGCACCACTTTTCGGCAGTTCCAGTCGCGTTGCGATTTCACCGAGCGGCATCGCAACGGCACCGTCCGCCAGCAGTTCGATGATGTCGAGGCAGCGCTCTGCGGGAATATGAGCCATAAGGATTACCGGTCGAGAAAATACTATGTGCGTGCGACGAAGAAATTCATGATCGCGCCGATCTGGCCGGCGTGCATGTCACGGCCGTCCGCCCACTGGCAGCCATGATCGAGCGCGGCTTGAACGATGGCCGTGGGCGTCGAGGACAAGACGACATCGCCGATCAACGTGTCCGAGGTTAGCGCGCCCAGATCGCCCGGCAGGCCGTCGTCCGGACGCATGCCAACCGGCGACGCATTCACGATCATGTCGAAATCGCTACGATCGTCGCTTGCGGCCTGCACATCGCACGCGGGAAACACCTTCGCCAACGACGCAATGAGCGATTGCGTCTGCCGTGGGTCCGGATTGACGATACGAATCGATCGCACACCGGCGTTGGCGAGCGCACATGCGATAGCGCTCCCCGCCCCGCCCGCGCCGAACTGCAGCACGCGCCGGCCGTGAACACGCGCGCCCTTCGCAAGAAGACCGCGAACGAAGCCTTCGCCGTCGAACATGTCGCCCGTCCAGGAACCGTCGGCCTCGCGCCTCAACGCATTGACGGCGCCAATGCAGGCGGCCGTAGGTCCGAGGCGGTCCGCGAATGCCGCCACGCGCGCTTTCAGGGGCGCCGTGACGAGCAAGCCATCGAGGTTGCCCAGGGCCATCAACGCCGGGATGATTTCAGCGCATCGGTCGGCGGACACTTGCATCGGGACCAGAACGGCATCGATGCCGGCGGCCGCGAACTGTTCCGTGTACACCTGCGGCGACCGCACTTGAACGATCGGATCGCCAACGATGCAGAACAACCGGGTCTTACCCGTGATAGCAGGCGTGCTCATCGCTGGACGCCTCCATTGCGGGAATTATGCCACTTCGCCACGCGCTGGGACCGGTAGCGCCGCGCCTTGCCATGCACGTCCGCGCCAAGCCCCATGAGCGAGGGATTGAAGATTCGTGCATCCATTTCCTTGAGGGCCTTCGACACCGCAGGCCTGAATCCCATGTGCGCAATCACGTCACGTTCCACATCGATGCCGGGTGCGATCTCGATCAGCTCGAGCCCCTGTTCGCCGATCGTGAACACCGCGCGTTCGGTGACGAAGAAGGCAGTCTGCCCCTTTGCGCGCGCCATCGACGCGCTGTAGCAGATCTGCTCGAGCTTCGGCACGAATTTCTGATGCCGCCCCTCTTGCCTGATGATCGTGCGTCCCTGCTCCCAGCCCACGTCGAGCTCTCCCGCCGTCAACGTGCCGCTGAAGACCATGCATCGCGCATTCGAGCTGATATTGATGAAGCCGCCCACGCCTATGATCTTGTCGCCGAAGCGGGAGACGTTGACGTTGCCCTGCGCGTCGACCTCGGCGAACGAAAGGAACGCGACGTCCAGTCCGCCGCCATCGTAGAAATCGAACTGCGCGGGCTGCTCGATCATGGCGGCGAAATTCTGGCCGCCGCCGGAATCTCTTCCGGTGATCGGTGCGCCGCCGATGATCCCCTGCTCGTTGGTCAGATAAACCGCGTCGAGCAAGCCTTCTTCGGCGGCCACCGTCGAAAGGCCCGTGGAAATGCCCGCGCCGAGATTGCAGATCGCACCGGGAAAAAGCTCCATCGCCGCGCGTCTGACGATGACCTTGCGGGGGCCGAACGGCAAAGGCTTGATGCCCTCCACCGGAATGCGCAGTTCGCCGGAGTAGCTCGGATCGTAGTACGTCGCGTAGGTCTGCCGCTGTTCCGTATCCACGACGACGAAATCCACGAGAATGCCGGGGATCTTCACCTGCTTGGCCGGCAGGGTCCCGCGCCTGGCCATCCGCTTGACCTGGACCACGACGATACCTCCGGCACGGCGAGTCGCCTGCGCCATGGCGAGCATTTCACCAAGGACCGCTTCCTCTTCCATCGTGACGTTGCCGTCTTCGTCGGCGGTCGTCCCGCGAAGGAACGCGACGTTGACCGGCACTGGCTTGAAAAAGAGCCACTCTTCACCCGCGAGGTCGACGACTTCGACAAAGCCCTCCGGTGTACGCGGACTCTGACGGGCACCTTGCTGGCGCGGGTCGACGAATGTGTGCAACCCCGTCTTCGTCAGGAGGCCCGGACGGCCTGCGGCCATATCGCGCATCAACTGCGAAAGCACGCCCTGGGGTAAGGTATAGGCCTCGATCTTGTCTTCGGCTGCGAGACGCACGAGTCCGGGCGAGTCGACCAACGCGCTTGTGATTGCACGATGCAACAGGCCTTCGTGCGCCAGATGGCTTGCGCCCAACGCGGCTCGATCGCCCACGCCCACTACGCTGACTGACGTCAGTCCCTGTGGCTTGTTCTCTGCGAGAAAGCGCCGCTCCACGGCCGCGAGCAACGCCTCTGGCACGGCATGGCCTCCTCCCGATCCGCTGATGAGGATCGCGTCCCCGTCCTCGACCAGCTTCGCCGCTTCGTCTGCACTTATTCTTTCCATGATCCGCTCAGTCTTTCGTGGTCACTCGACGTGCCCGGCGACGTCCCGCGAAGCCGCCAGGCCGATCACTGTTCGCCCCAGCGCACGACGCGCTGCTCTTGCACGCCTAGCCCTTCGACGCCGAGCCGCATCACGTCGCCGGGCTTGAGATAAGCCTCCGGCTTCATGCCGAGGCCCACACCCGGAGGCGTACCGGTGGTGATGATGTCGCCCGGTTCCAGGGCCACGTACTGACTCGTGTCGGAAAGAATCTTCGCGATCGAAAAGATCATGTCGCTCGTCGACGAGTTCTGGATGCGCTTGCCATTCAGTTCGAGCCAGAGCCCGAGGTTCTGCACGTCGGCGATTTCATCGGATGTGACCAGCCACGGACCGATGGGCCCGAAGGTCGGAAACATCTTTCCTTTCTGCCACTGGCCGCTTCGTTCGAGCTGGAACTCGCGCTCCGAGACGTCGTTGCAGATGAAATAGCCCGCGATGTAATCGAGCGCCTCGGACTCTTCGACATAGTGCGCGCGCTTCCCAACGACGAAGGCAAGCTCCACTTCCCAGTCGGTCTTCGTCGAGCCTTTCGGAAGGAGCACCGGATCGTTCGGACCGGACACGCAGGACGGCGCCTTGCTGAAGATGATGGGGTCCGTCGGAATCGGCGCGTTCGTCTCGATGGCATGCTGAACGTAATTCAGCCCGATGGCCAGAAACGTCCCCGGTCGCGCGACGCACGGTCCAAGACGCGTATCGGCGGCGACGAGCGGAAGGCTCTGCAGGTCGATCGTCTTCAATTGCCGAAGGCCGTCGCCCGCGAAGAACGCGGGATCGAAATCCTTGCAATGGTCGCCGAGGTCGCGAATCTGGCCTTGCGCGTCGACGATGCCCGGGCGCTCCTGGCCGGCTTGACCGTGTCTTACGAGTTTCATTCGCAGTCTCTCTTGAGTGGTCCAGCGTTCAAAATTCCGCCGGCGCATGCGCGAGCCGGCAGATTTCCATCGAATACGTCGTGCCGTCGGGGCGCACCTTTGCGCCGAGCGATTCGAGCTTGCGTGCGTCGAGCAGATCACGGGCGCTTTCGGCCGCTTGCGGCGTGGTCGCTTCGACGAGTACGACCCACGCGGGCACGTCGAACTGACGCGTGCTCGACTCGGCCGTGTCAATATGGCTGCCGGATTGATCCGCCTTATAGAGATGGCAGGCGACGACGCTGGTCAGCGCAACGGCACGAGGAAACACGTCCGTGCACAGATACGCCTTCATCGCATCGGCCTCGGCGGCGGGCACGTCCAGGCGCAATGCCAACACGTGGCCCCCACTACTCGACCCGACCGAGTGCACGATTCGGCATACCGCTCTCGATGTGTTGCGGAAGTAGCGCAGCGTATCGACCGTTGCGGGCGTCGGCGCGTTCAGGCGCTGGAGATAAGCCGGCGACACCACCACGTTAAGATCGACCGCCTCGTACATCGTCAGCCATTCGGGCGAGTGACCCGGGCGGACATACCGGCGTCCGCGCCGGAAGCCCGGAATCGAAAGCCTTTCTGGAATGTGCTCCTTGTCATGCCATTGATAGAACTGCTCGCGCCCTTCGGAGGTCACATCGTTCCAGACGAGAACCGCGCCATCCCCGAGCAAGGCTGTGTCAGCGGTTTGCGCGTTTTTAGTAGTGCCGATTTCCAAGTTCATCTCACTCATGATCTTTGTTTCGCCTCAATGGCCCGTGAACGACGGTGGGCGCTTCGAGAAGAACGCGTCCACACCTTCATGCAGGTCTCGGCTGTCGAAAATCTTCTGGAGCGCCACGGTCGACATCGACAGGCCCGCATCGAGCGGGAAATCCTGCGCGGCATCGACCAGTTCCTTGGCAAGGCGGTTCGACACCGGCCCTCGAGCGGCGATGATTCCCGCAAGTTCGAGCGCAGCATCCAGCGCGGTTCCGTCATCTGTCACGCGATCGACCAGACCCCACGACAGCGCCTGCGCGCAATCAATGGTCTCGCCGGTGAACAACATGAGCTTCGCCCGCGCCGGGCCGACAAGACGCGTGAGTCTCACCGAACCGCTACCGGCGAGCCCGCCCAGACGCGATTCGGTCAAGCCCATTGCCACGCCGTGCCGCGCCACGCGCAGATCGCAAGCCAGGGCGAGTTCGAGACCACCGCCGAGCGCTGCGCCGTCGATAGCCGCGATGGTCGGCATCGGCAGGCGCGCCAGTTGACGAAGCACCATGTCTTCGAAAAGGATCTTCTTCTCGCTGGCCTGCTCGCGAATGCGCGCGAATTCCTTGATGTCGCTGCCCGCGCAAAAAGCGCGCGACTGACTTCCATGCAGAATCACGCAACGGATATCGACCATCGTGGATACTGCTGAGAAGGCCTCGTTCAACTCGCGCAACAAATCGGTCGTGACCAGATTCAGCGGCCCGTGACTGATTCCCACTGTGGCGATAAAACCGTTCACCGCGGTCGTGACCAACCGGCTGACGTGTTCCGTTGCTGTGCTCATGTCGTCCTGTCGTTAGCCAGAGTTACGATGCGGCCGACGTGGCCTTAGGCACCTCGATACCATGCAGCACGCCCATCCGTTCGAAATGCCCGTAGATACGGTCGACGTAGGCCGCAAACTCCGGCGCGTCGCCGAGCACGATGGGGCGCGGACGCGGCAGATCGACCGTGATCTCGTCGACCACCTCGCCGGGATTCGGGCTCATCACGAATATGCGGTCCGACAATCCGACCGCTTCTTCCACGCTGTGCGTGATGAAGACGACGGTCGGGCGGCGACGCAGCCACAGCGCCTCAAGGTCCATCCGGACCTGAAGCCGAGTCAATGCATCCAGTGCGCCGAACGGTTCATCCATCAGAATGACGGACGGATCGTGAACCAGCGTCCTGACGAGCGAGACGCGCTGGCGCATACCGCCCGACAACTGCCGCGGATACTTCTGCATCGCGTGCGTCAGACGCAATTGCTCGAACAGATCCTTTGCACGTGCCTCAATCTTTTTCTTCGGAAGCCCGCGAATGTCGGCCTGCAGCATCACGTTCTCGAGCGCCGTTCTGAACTCGAGCAGCAAGTGATCCTGGAACGCGATCCCGACATCGGTGATCGGCTTGGTCACCGGCTTGCCGTTGACCAGGATGTCGCCCTGACTCTGCTTGAGCAGACCCGCGATCATCAGCATCAAGGTGCTCTTGCCGCATCCGGAAGCACCGACGATGGAGACAAACTCGCCCGGCTGGATGTCGATATTGACTTCCTTGAGCGCCAGAAACGGCTTGTCGCTGTCTTGGCCGAAGGTCTTGGCTACGCGTCGGATACTGATCGGCACGCCTGACTTCGTCGCAGCGTCCCTGTGCTCGGCAACCTGAGTGCTCATGACTTCCGCTCCTCGCCGCTCGCGGCGGACGAACCACTTGCTGCGACAGCAGAAAGGGGAACCTTGGACACCAGCAAAGCTTTTTTGCCTTTCTGAACGACCCGGTCGTCCTGATCGACGACCGAGACGTCGAAGGTCGCGATGGCTTGCGTCGGCCTCGACTTGCTTTCGCGAAGCTCACTGATCTCGTAGTTGACGAAGATCGTGTCGCCAACAAAGATAGGGTTGAGAAACTTCCATTCGTCGATCCCGAGAAACGCGATCGCGGTCTCGCGCAACTCGCCCGTGCGCGCCCACATCAGGCCGTGCGCATAGGCAAGCCCGAGCATGCCGTGCGCGACGCGGCGGCCGAACTGGCTGGCTTTCGCGTACACATCGCTCGTATGAAGTTCGGAGAAGTCGCCTGTAAGGCCTGCGAATCCAACCAGGTCCGCATCGGTGATCGTTCGTCCGGGGCTGCGAAATTTCAATCCGACTTCGAGGTCCGAGTAACGCAGTCCCATGTTTCGCTGTTCAGTCATGACGATCCTTTAGTCACTTGCACGCACGCATGGCCGACGTTGGCGGAAGGAAGTCGTTCGTGTAGTACGACTTCGGGTCGCGACCCGCCGGCAACAGACCGACCTGCGACAACAGATCCTGCGTCTTGACCCATTGGGCGTCTTCCGCTTTACCTACGTACTTCGCGCCGCCGCTGCAGAAGAGCGGCGTGATGGCCGCAAGCTCTGCGGTCGCCGTTTTCTCCGACAGATTCGGGAAGACCGCCTTCAGATCCTTGATCGCCTTGGCCGGGTTATCGAGCGCGAAGCTCCAGCCTTTCAGGCTCGCGGCAACGAACTTCTTGACCACATCGCTGTTGTCCTTCAGATAGGTATCGTTCGCGAAGATCGAGGTGCTGACGGTCGGCACGCCGTAGTCCGCGAAGCGAAAATTGGTCAGCTGTGCGCCTTGCGCTTCCAGCTGGATCTGATACGAATCGATCGATCCGAGAATCGCGTCGACTTGTCCCTGCAACAAGGTCGGGACCATTGACGTCAACGGCATGTTGATCAGGTTGACTTCCGATTCCTTCAGCCCGTTCGCTTTCAGGAAAAGCGGAAGCATCGTCGTCTGAGACGAACCGGACGGAACGCCCACCTTCTTGCCTTTGAGGTCGCTGATCGAGTTGATATTGGTCTTCTTCAGAGCCGAGACTTCGTTGGGGTTGGATTGATAGACTGTCGAGATGACCTTCATCGGCGCGCCCTTCGCGATGAGCTGACTCACCGCGACGGCATCGGCGTACGCCAACTGCACGCGGTTCGCGGCCACGAGTTGAGCTGTATTGCCCGATCCATTGCCTTCGATCAACGTGACGTCAAGGCCCGCATCCTTGTAGTAACCCTCGGTGAGCGCCGCGGCAAACCCCGCATTTGAGCCCCCTGCTACCCAATTCAGCTGGAATGTGACAGGCGTCGCTGCGACGGCGGTGACGCTCACTCCGAAAACCAACGCTGACGACACGGCGCTTACGGCGAGCGTACGGCTGATAAAACGAAGCATCTTCTTAGTCTCCAAAGGTGTTGGTGTCGGCCACGGCGACTCAGGGCCAATCGCTCTTTCGTTCTCGACGTTAGTTTTTATCGCGCTGCCAGGGTGTCATCGCCCATTCGGCGAATTCGACGATGTAGTTGATGGCAATGCCGATGAAGGTCAGCACGGCAATCACCGCGAAGGTCAGGCCGATGTCCATCGTGCTGGTCCCTCGGAGCAGCACATAGCCCAACCCCTTGTTCGCTCCGACGAACTCGGCGACGATCGCAGCCGTGGCGGCGATGGTGGCGGACGTCTTGATGCCGGAGAAGATGACTGGAAGCGCTGAGGGAAGACGCAGATAGCGGAAGGTTTGCCATGAGCTCGCGCCCATGGATTGCGTCAGATAGAGCAGACGATTGTCCAGGATCTGAAAGCCGCTGACGCTGGCCAGCAGCAAGGGGAAGAAGGTCATCAGCACGGTGAGCAGCACCTTCGACTCGATGCCGAAGCCAAGCCAGACCAGGAACAGCGGCGCCACTGCGATCTTCGGCACGAGCTGGAGAAACATGAGCGGCGGATAAACAACCTGTTTTGCAAGCGGCGACAGAGCGATGACGAGCCCTACCGGGATTGCAGTCACGATCGTCAGTCCGAAGCCCCAGACAATTTCCGTCACTGTGACGATCGAGTTGCTCCAGAGCTGCGGATATTCCTCGACGAGCCGTGAGAAGACCAGCCCGGGACCAGGCATGACATACGCGGGAATGTCGAAGACGCGCACCGCCGCCGCCCAGATTGCGATGATGGCCACGAAGGTCAACGGTGGAAGCAGATTCCAGCCGAGCCGCTTGAGTTTGCGCACCCCGGCGGACGAACGTGCTTTTGGGCGTTCGGCCGCTCCCGGTTGCCCTCCGTTTCCGCTCTGCAGGCCATCGACCTGCCGCGACGATAACTTCAATGACATGAGTATTCCTCCCGCGAGTGAAGTGCAGCACGGTTGTAGGCTTTGCTTGAGTAGCCCGGGCAGACCGTTCGGATTAGCGTCCGGCGCTCGATAACGCTTCAAGTTGCTACGTCGTTCGTTGATTGAACTCTATTCAATCTTGCCCGTAAGCTATGTAGGGAGTTTCCCGAATTCTGGGTCTAAGCCGTGCGGGCACTGGACTAGTTTTTTGAGTGGCGTGCCCATGCGTTGTGAGCAGGCGTTCTGAACCGTCGAGCAGAGATGCTGCTTTTTCACGCAGTGTGGTGACGTGGTCGCACCGCCCGCCGATTCGCGCAAGGGCGGAGTGATGAGATATGGCGTTGATACAATCGGCAACTCACGCGAACCCGGCCCGCGAGCCCGACATCCCCAGCATGGCGAAGAGCAAATCAGTATCGGTACAAGCGGCCGAACCGCACGTCGCCGGAAAGCGGTCGCGCAGCTCGGGCGTGACCTTGCGCGACGTCGCTCGTTTTGCCGGCGTGTCATCGGCGACCGTTTCCAGAGTGATGAACAATCCGACGGTCGTCTCGGATGAATTGCGCTCCCGTATCATGGTCGCGATCGATCATCTCGGCTGGGTGCCGCACGCCGCGGCGCGCGCACTTGCAACTCAGCGGACCGGAACGATCGGGGCAGTTTTCCCCACACTGGCGAATGAGCATTTCGCTTCAGCAATACAGGCACTACAGGAATCGCTCGAACAAGCTGGATACACACTTCTGCTGGGATGCTCCGAGTACGACCTCGATCGCGAATACCGGCAAGTCAGGACCATGCTCGAACGCGGCGTCGACGCTGTCGTATTGGTGGGCGAAGCTCATCACCAGGATCTGCAACCCCTGCTTCGGCAGCGTCAGGTTCCGTTCGTCAACACATTCGTTTATAGAGAGAACAGTGACGCGCTATGCGTGGGTGTCGATAACCACCAGGCATTCTTCGACTTTACGACTTATCTCGTGGGTCTGGGGCACCGTCGATTTGCAATGCTGTCGCAGCACACCGATACCAACGATCGCGCACAGGCGCGGCGTGAAGGGGTTCGCGATGCGCTCGCCGAGCATGGGCTGGGAATATCTGCCGCTCACATGGTCGACGGCGTGTGGGGCGCGCGCGTCGGACGACAGCTCTTTTCGAAAGTGATGACTACGCCGCAACCGCCGACTGTGGTCATTTGCGGCAACGGTTCGTTTGCCATGGGTGCCATGCTTGAGGCGATGCATCAGGGCTACAAGATTCCGGACGATCTCAGTCTCGTCGGATTCGATGATTTTGAGCTCATGTCCGAGCTGCCCATACCGATTACTACCGTCCGTGTTCCGAGCGCTGAAATCGGTGCGAATGCCGCGAACATCATTCTTGCCGAGCTTGCCGAAGCGGGTACCGCCCGGAGCGTCAAACTGGACGCCGAGTTGATCGTGAGAGCCTCATCGGGCGCACCTCCGAAAGTTTCAAGGAAGCGTACTTAAGCACCTTCCCTTCGTCCTTATACGGACTGCATGTGCGACGCAAAAAGGTAGCGCGCGCGATCTTCGCGTTTGAATATCTGCGTTGCTCCACGAAGATCGGCGTCCGACTTGCGCACTTACGACGCCAATGCGCATGGTGCAATTAGCCGAATCAGCGACTGCCCTGATTAACGGTACTGTGCTTGACCAAAGTAGTGTGCCGAGTGCGGTCGTCCCTCCTAAAACCAAGTGGAAAAAGTGACGCTCACCAACTTCACGCTTCTCGTCGCCGTCGCTCCGGTATCGACCGTGCTCGAATGCGGCGTCGGTCAGTGCGACGACGATCCCCTACACTATCTTCTACTCGAATGCTCAGCGTGCGCGCCGAATCGCCGCTGAAAAATCCGGATCCACGACGGAATCTTCGTGCCGCTCGATCAGGCAGCGTGCCTTGAGTTCGTCGAACGTCATGGAACGATCGAGCAGACCGAGGGCGTAGCTGTATTCGTCGGCGTGTCCACTCAACAATACTTTCCAGCTATAGCGCAAATGCGGCGCGACGGTGCGGGCGTGTCGAAGGATGTTCGTGGTGCAGTTGTTGACGAGCGTGTGATAGTACTCGGGACGCCCGTTCAACTCGTTCACGCGGCGCAGATAATCCGCGAACAGCGCACGCACGGTTTCTACCGGCACGTCTGCTCGATAAAGCGTCACGCGTTCGCGCCGCACGTCGGTTCGCACGCCAATGAGATCGCGCTCGTCGGCGACCACGTAGATCAGCCTGTAATTCCGGAACAACCCCTTCCAGGTCGAGTAACGCTGTCCCTGCTTGCGACGCGTTTCGATTGAGATCGAGAGATAGCGGCCATCGTCGAAACCGAAGCTCACGAACACATGCGCAATCGACTCGTGGGTCCAGCGAGAGACCACCAGATCGACGCTCCGCACACTGTCGAGGCTATATCGAGCGTCGTAATAAGAGGGGATGGAATCGTCGCGGGTGCGATACGAGAAATTCCGGATGTTGCGAATGTGCACTTCATCGCCGTGATACCCAGCGGACGCGGTGCGGGCGTATTCCGAAACCCATTGCGCCTCTTCTTTCACGCGCTGGCCCAGGACATATTCGCCACCAGCAAGACTTGTGTAACGAGATTCATCGAGACGAAGCTCGCGTGATAAACCTGATTGCGCGTGCGAATGGCGAACAGACAGCCTATCGCCACGAATGCGGTTCTGATCCAGTACACGTCGCCGAGACTCGCGACGTGTATTTCACCTTTGATGAGCGAATCACCGATATCGATTACGCACTCCGTCAATAGCAGCCCAAAGAACCATCTGCGCCGCGACAGAAAGTACTCGCGATAATCCTGATACTCACGAATCGAATCGGGAAACAGCATCGCGCACATCAGGTAGATGATGAACGCATACAGAATCAGATAGAGATAGATACCGAAAGTCCAGACCGGAATTTCGCGCAAGGAAAATTCCCACCACCAGAACTGCAGGATGTTGAGAATGAGCGACGCGACCCACGCAAGGTGAATCGCGTAGACATTCGTGCGCGTCGGATGCTGAATCGTCGAAGAAAGCCCTTTCAGCATGTGCGTCAGACCCAGGCTGACGATCATGCCCATGACGATCCGCACATGCGTGAACTTCTCCATGTGACGCGCCTCAGGCCCGACGCGCTCGGCGCGCATGACGCATCGTCAGCGCAGCCAATGCCAGCCATCCGATTGCCGGCGGATGCGTGACCACGCGCAGCGCCCGCGCGTAATCGAGCACGAGGCCAGGCGTCCACGCCATCGTGTGCGCGCGGTGACGGATCTGCGCCGCGATCCACAATTCCGGCATGACGACCAGACGTAGCACGTCGGCCCATCCGCCCTTCCGATATTCCGTGCCTTCGAGCGCGGCTTCCAGCGCTTCCGCGACCGTGCTCGAACAGTTGCGGCTCGTGAGGTTATAGATCCCCTTGGTCTTGAACTGATCTGCAAACGTTTCGAGGCGCCTCGTGTCGTAACGGCGAAAGGTGATCTTTACCGTTGACTCGCACCAGCTCGCTGCTTCCTCGGGATAGCTCGGCAGGTAGCGGCCCGCCACGTCGTTCGACGCATCTGCGCGAAGCAGGCGAGCGAACTCTTCGGGCGCGCGGTCGATTTCGACCGCAGGATACAGGCTCAAATACAGGTTGCCCGCTTCGAGCGCGGCGTGGCCTGTCGAGATCACGCCCTTCGAATCCACCGCGGCAATATAACGATCGATCACCGGGCGTCGAATAGCCTTGTCGCGCGCTGAGCCGACCGGCGTCCAGACGTGGACAACCATCGGCGTGAGCGACGGTTCGCCGGCGTGCGATGCCATGCTCTGCCCCGCGGCCGACGTGCGAAGACGCAGATAGAGCCAGACCATGCGACCGCCGCCCACCACGAACCACATGCCGATGCAATACGGAACGGTGCCGCGATAATGCGTCGGATACGGCTGAAAGAAGATGATCGCCAGTACGATGCTCAATGCCCCAAGCGCGGCAGTCGTGCGCCAGTGACGATAGCGGACGATATACGCCGCCGCGATCAACAGGCAACCTTCCAGCGCGAATCCGACGCCGAACAGCATGGCCAGCGCGAAATCCGTGTAGCTATGGCGGACGATGACCAGCACGCCGATCATCGCGCCGATCACGCCTTTGGAGTAACGGAAGCTCGTCTGCAACGAAAGCCCGCTGCGCGTCATACCGATCGTGGAGATACCTTCGAGCAGCAGGAGCAACCCGAACGCCTGCAACGGGAACCACAGTGCGCCGTCGAACGCATCGAAAACAACGAACGCGCCGATCGCAAACCATGCCACGCCAAAGGCCAGCAGCTTGGGTAGATGTCGCTGGGAGAATTGAGCCCCGAGCAGGAGCAAAAGAAGCTGGATCATTTGACAGACCTTGCAAGGGAATGGACGCGGCCAGTTTCACCCGCTTCGTCGGACGCCTGCGCATCGTACGAAGCCATGCTGCCGCGCAGGCAAAGTTGCAGCGCGTCGAGCGCGCGCGCGTGGCGCAGCATCGCCGCGCGGCCGTCCCTGCCCGCCAGTGGCGTGTCGACTTCCGCGCGGGCCTGACGCTCGTCTTCGAGCAATGCGGTGACAACAGCATCTCCGCGACGGCTCTCGTCGAGCAGACGCACGAATGCCGCGACGTTTTCGCGCGATATCGACCGCGCTTTCTCGTTGATCGCCAATGCCC
>Ga0153933_1000110_pt1 | contig 44791 bp, 42 predicted proteins | sample TSNJ017MetaG_FD_102275 | JGI IMG/M metagenome (GOLD analysis project Ga0153933, IMG submission 102275) | Attine ant fungus gardens microbial communities from New Jersey, USA - TSNJ017 MetaG | ecosystem: Host-associated > Fungi > Mycelium > Unclassified | place: USA: New Jersey, Wharton State...
GATCGTTGAGATTGAAGCCGTCATGAGCGGTGACGAAATTAACGCTGGCCCACGGTCGGCGCCCGCGCTTGTTAAAAAGGTCGCCGGATCCAGAAACACGTTTGGCAAAATCGGCAAGTGTGCCCGGATCACCCTTCCAGAACGCGCGCGCAGTGTCCCTGAACTTATCGTTCCACTCGGCCCATCCGGGCGGAAACTGGCCGACCTGATAGCCGCCAGGGCCGACGTCCCAGGGCTCCGCAATCAGCTTGACGCTAGAGAGCACGGGATCCTGGCGGCAAGCGTCGAGAAAGCCGCCGCCTTCGTCGAAGCCATAAGGCTCGCGTGCCAGGATGGTGGCAAGATCGAAGCGAAAGCCGTCCACCCGCATTTCGGTTGCCCAGTAGCGCAGTGAATCCGCGACCAGCTGAAGCACGCGCGGGTGGGAGAGGTTCACCGTGTTGCCGGTGCCCGTGTCGTTGATGTAATAGCGCTTCTGGTCCGGCAGCAGGCGGTAGTAGCTGGTATTGTCGATGCCTTTGAATGACAATGTCGGGCCGAGCTCGTTGCCTTCTGCGGTATGATTATAGACCACGTCCAGAATGATCTCGATCCCGTGGGCGTGAAACTGGTTGACCATCGCCTTGAATTCGTTTGCGAACGGCGTCTTGAGGTAGCGCGGTTCTGGTGCGAAAAAGGCGATCGAGTTGTAGCCCCAGTAATTACGCAGGCCTTTTTCGACGAGGTAGCTATCATCGACGAAGGCATGGATCGGCAGCAGCTCTGCGCTGGTGATCCCAAGCGAGCGCAAATAGGCTGGGATTTCGGAATGCGCGAGGCCCGAGAACGTGCCGCGGTCTGCTTCGGGCACCAGTGGATGCAGCTGGGTAAAGCCCTTGACGTGCATCTCGTAGACAATCGTCCGCTCCCACGGTACTTCCGGCTTGCGTGCTGCACCCCACGTGAAAGCGGGGTCGATGACCCTGCACTTCTGCATCAGGGCTGCGCTGTCGCGTTCGTCGTAGGAAAGGTCTTTGTCGGCGTGATCAAGCTGGTAGCCGAACAGCTCCGGTCCCCACCGCAATTGTCCGACCAATTGCCTGGCATAGGGATCGAGCACGAGCTTGTTGGGATTGAACCGGTGCCCGGCGTCGGGCTCATAGGGGCCGTGGACGCGATAAGCGTAAACCGTGCCGGGGCGAGCGGAAGGCAGATAGCCATGCCAGACCTCGTCGGTATATTCCGGCAGCTCGATCCGCTCGAGCTCGGTTTCGCCATCATCGTCGAACAGGCAGAGTTCGACCTTGGTGGCGTGCGCCGAGAACAGTGCGAAATTGACGCCGAGCCCGTCCCAGGTTGCGCCGAGCGGAAAGGGCTTTCCTTCTATGATCCGCGAACGGCGCAGGCTCGAGGCTGCCCGCGTCAGGGCATCGTCCGAATGCGTTTTTTGATCCATAACTGCCCCCCGGTAACAAGTCCCGTCAGGAAATCGGCGTCGTTGCGGCCAGTTCCGTTGTTGCCTGCTCACCGGTCGCGGCCGACGCGATCACCGCCGCAGGAGGCACATCGGTCGGCTTGGGCAGTGCGCCGGCACGCTGCTGGGCGACTTCTTTGCTGATCGCTGAGAGCGAGTTTCCAATCCGCCCGACGATGGCCGTCAACTGCGCGTCGGAGAGGCCCAGACGTTTTCTGACGAGCCGCATCTGGACGCGATCAGTCAGGTCGAGCTTGTTGCGGATCGGCTTCGGTGTCGAGCGGCGCATGGCGGCAACTCCTGTGTGAAGTCGTAACCGCCGCTCGACCCTTCCGTTCCAGCGCGCGACAGAAGACGTCAGCCTGCGATGGCCGCGCTAAGTTCGACAGCGACCGAAGGTATCGGCATCCTGATGGCGTCCTCATTTGCAGGAATTGAGAGGATATCGAGTTGCGGTGTCTGCCGGAGCGCGGGCAGGCGGTGATAGGCGGCCAGATAATCCTTTGCCATCCGCTCGGCCGTGAAGCGCTGCTCGAACCGCTTGCGAATGGCCTGTCGATCCAGTGTCCCGGCCGATTGCGCCGCCGCGACCGCCTCGTCTACATTATTCACGACAAATCCGCTCACGCCATGATCGATGACTTCCGGTACGCCGTGGGCAAGCGCAATCACCGGCGTTCCGCACGCCATCGCTTCAATCATGACGAGGCCGAATGGCTCCGGCCAGCAGATGGGAAACAGCAGAACGTCGAATTCATGCGCGCGCCGCGCCACCTGATCCAGCATCATGACGTGGTGAGGCGTCATGTCCTTGACCGCTGGATCAAGGCGCAGAGCCATCTTCGAGCAAGGTACCAACTCGGCGGATGTGATGGAATCTCCGCTCGCGAACAGCGTGACCTCATGCCCCTGGCGTACCAGCTCTTCAGTCAAATAGGAGACGATCCGCTCGGTGCCTCCATAAAATCGCGGGGGGCGGCCAGTCGTACATTTCAGGGTCGCCAAGGCTTTAGATATTAAAAAGCCCCGGGTAAGCCGGGGCTTTTAGAAACTCAGTCGTTGTCCCGATGAATGACCGTCTTTTCACGGGTACCATCAGCATCTTCCTTCTTGATGACCGTCGTGCTTTCCGTCGCCGGTTTCTCCCTTACAACTGTTGTACGCTCACGTTCCACAACAACCGGATCCCGGGTTTCGCCAACAGTAACGCCTGCGCCGACCGGCCCAACATGGACGCCTACCTCATCGGCAAACGCAGGGGAGGCAACCATGGCAGCAAAAGCCGCCGCAACCAGATATTTTCTCATCTTCCGTTCTCCTAGGCTTAGAAGTCGGATGAACTCTCAGTTTCCGCACTTGGTTCCCGCACGCCAATCCGCCCGCTTCACCTCATGGCGATGTGGGCTCGCCGGGCGGAAGGACCCTTGGAGGCACTTAGCTCGCGTGCTGAGCGAGTCTCGTTTGGCTAACGGCCTGAGGTGGGCTATCCGGTTGAAGCGGAAACGACGACGCAATTTCGTCCGTGACGACGGTGAACCGCGCAAGCTCGCTCGGTCCGAAGGACGTCGAGATAGCCACGTCGGCCGCGTCCCTACCACGCGCAATAACAATCCGGCCAATACGAGGATGATTGTGCCGAGCGTCGAAGGTGTACCATCGGCCGCCGATATAGGCTTCAAACCAAGCGCTGAAATCCATGGGGGCTGGATCTTTTGGAACGCCGATGTCGCCCAGGTAACCAGTGCAGTAGCGGGCCGGAATGTTCATGCAGCGGCATAAGGCAATTGCCAAATGGGCAAAATCCCGACACACGCCGACGCGTTCCTGATGACCTTCAGACGCCGTCCGGTCGCCTCGGGCAAAGTTATACCCGAACTCGATGCGGTTGTGCACATAGTCGCAGATGGCTTGCACCGGCTGCCATCCCCCGTTTATTTGGCCGAACGTTGCCCAGGCGAAGTCCGACAGCTTTTGAGTATCGCAATAGCGGCTGCCCAGCAAATACATGAGCGCGTCGTCCGGCAACTCGTCGAGAGGCACCCGAGCAGCGCTCCGTACAACCTCATCGGGCAACCCAGAATCTTCGATGATGAAGCTAGTGCGTATCTCGAGAAGTCCCTTCGGAGCAACAAGGCGCGTGCAGGTGTTTCCGAAAACATCGGTGTAATCTCGGGTCGAGACCTTCGGCGAGACGTGAATTGTGTGATCGGTCACAAGATCTGATTGCCGCGACGGGTGCACGGTGAGCATGAGCAACATCGGAACGTCTTGAAAGCAGTTGAAGGCGATGTCGTAACCTGCCCTAATTTTCACCCTAGCCTCGCTACCCGTCGCCATTGACTGAGGCTTAGTAAAGTAGGACCACAGACCGTTTGTTCCTCTCCGAATGGCCGATGGCCTGCTGAAATGAAGGGCAATTAAGATGAACAGTGCTCGGCGCGAGCCGGAGTCATACACTCTACATTGAGCGCACGATGGCCCTTTATACCGTCCACCACCGCACCGTTTATCGCTATCGCCGGCCTGTAAAGCTCGGACAGCATCAGATGCTCTTTCGGCCCCGCGACAGCTTCGACCAGCGATTAGTCGACTGTAGCTTGCGGGTTTACCCAAAGCCTGCTGAAATTCGGTGGATCCACGACGTGTTTGGTAACTGTATCACGTTGGTTGACTTCAACACCTCAGCTGAGGAGCTCGAGTTTGAAACGACGATCCAGCTTGAGCATACGCCAGAGAACGCTCCGGACTTTCGGATAGAGGAATACGCTAAGGAGCATCCCTTCGCCTACGAGCGAGACGAGATTCCAGACTTGGAGCCGTACATTCGTCGCCAGTTCTCGGATGATTCAGCAGTTCAAAATTGGCTGTCGCGATTCATCGAACCCGGCCAAAGTCAGCCAACCGGCCAGTTGTTAATGACACTCAACGAAGCTATCGCCGAAGGCTTTTCATATTGCCGCAGAAACTCGCGCGGTACGCAGGAACCAGCCGAGACCTTGAATCTGCAACAAGGGTCTTGTCGAGACTTTGCTCTGCTCATGATGGAAGCGGCCCGCTCATTAGGTTTCGCCGCCCGCTTTATTACCGGATATATCTATTTGCCCGATCGCGACGGGCCGGCAAGGCTTGGAGGCGGCTCGACGCACGCATGGTGCTCGATTTACGTGCCGGGATCTGGCTGGGTTGAGTTCGATCCGACGAACGGCATCGTAGGAAATCGCGAACTGATCAGGGTTGGCGTTGCGCGAACGCCAAGCCAGGCTATCCCACTTTCAGGCAGTTACTGGGGCGATGCCGCTGACGACGCAGGGATGGAAGTCACCGTAAACGTTAAGTCGGGCTTGATCGAAGGCTCAGACCGAAGCGCTAGAATATAGAGCAGAGCAACGATCAGAACCCCGAATACGATTTTGGCATTTGGGCATGCCAAGCGCGAGAGTAGTCTCGCAGAACTTGAAGTTCGCACAATAGTCAGCGTGGTCCCTCGGTTCTCTTGTCAGCACAAGTGCCGAGTTCACGGACAAGCCTATGGCCCTCCCAACCAAGAGGGTGTTTTTTTATCCGTTCGCATCCGGCGAGAACCGACGACCTATGAGCGGAACGGGGAAGCGGTCTGATCGTTCGTACTCTAGAGCGAGGTCTGGAATCATGGCTGAAAAAACGAAGAAAGAGTTGGCGATTGTCACGGTGAGCACCTTAGCAGCTTTGCCCGTACTGGGCGGCCTCGGTCTCGCAGTGCTTGGAATTGTCGCTTGGTGAATAGCCCAGCGCGAGTCTACAGCGGGTGTCGATCCGCTTCCTCGCCGGATCTAGGTGGCGCGGTTGCGACGGAGCCCGTCCAGCCAGTCGAAACTGGCGAGGTCCAACTCGGCTGTCAGGATGAACGTCCCGATCCATGCGTAACCGGGTATCGCGACCGGTGCTGTTTCAGCAATCTCCGTCCGGACATTCCGGGCACGTGGCGCCGATCGAATCCAGGACCTCGCGGCCTTCCGCGACAGCGTCGGGCGCCGAAACGCCGGTCGGCGGGTCCTGCCTGGCGATATCCAACGCGTGCTCGCGCGCATGCGGATCGGCGCGGTCCTTCGCCCAGCCATGCTCTTCGCACTCGTGGATGGCGCCCGCCTCCAGCAGCACGTTGATCGCCCAGCCGCGCAGCGTCCGGAACCGCTCGTGGCTTTTCCTTCGTCATCAGCATCGAATTGAGCTCCTGCCGAGACGAATCCTTAGGACCGCCGGCTCCAAGCGCCGCAGCGATGCTCCAGCCATCGAGGCTCGGTCGCCGGCGGCGCTCGGTCGATCTATCCATGCCCTCTCCGCCAGCGACAGCCGTCGCGCTACGATCTCACGCGGCCTTCCGATTGACGCTGCGCAGCGCCATCTTATTGAGCTTCTCGTCGGTGGCCTTTTCCTCGTCGAGATTCTGCTGCAGGACCGAGGCGCAATCGTCCCGGCCGAGCATTTTCGCCCAGGCGGTCAGCGTTCCGTAGCGGGTGATTTCGTAGTGCTCCACGGCCTGGGCGGCCGCAATAAGCGCGGCGTCGAGGACTTGCTTATCGTCAACGTCGCCGGCGACGTCGTTGGCTTCCTTCAGGATGCCGTCGATAGCAGGGCAATCGACTCCCTGGATTTCGATGCCATGCATCTCGAAGACCTTTTCGAGGCGCGTGATTTGGCCCTTGGTTTCCGAGAGGTGTGTCTGGAAGCCGTTCTTGAGGCCGGGGTCGGTCGCCTTCTCGACCATGTCGGGCAGGTTTTTGGCTATCTGCTGCTCGGCGTAGTAGATGTCCTTGAGCGTGTGCACGAACAGGTCGTTCAGAGTCTTGATGTCTTTGGTGAAAAAGCCCATGGCGTCCTCCTGCGTTGAAGTCGCCCTGTAAACGGCTGGCACACGGCGCAGTTCCTACGTCTTGCAGCGGGATGATCTCTTGGGCACGGATGACGATCTCCTGCTGCCCAAGCTCCCTTTCCGGCCTCTCACGGAGAGTGCGCCCGTAGTCGGTGTCGACGCGCTTCGTCATGACCTCGACGACGACGATGTCGTCGCGCTCGGCACCATTGCCGCTCTGCCTTAAACCCTCACCAGGCGCCCGGACGAAGCTGGTCCCGAACTTGCCGGTCATCCCCTCATAAGCCCTTCGAACCAAACCTTAGGAATCCGAGCACCCTGGCCCGTCTCTTTCGGAAGGAGGAGCTGGACGAGATAGTGGCTGGTCACGAAACGAGCTCCGCTCGGGCGCTACGGGACCAAGTGGCGAGGAGCGTCTCCGTCGTCACGCACTCGACCTGCTGCCCGAACCGGTTCATGTAGATGTTCAACATCGAGTCATGGGTCTCGTCTGCGGAACTGCAGAGCGCGTCGGTGACGAGGATGACCCTGTAGCCCCAATCTACCGCGCCCAGCACGGTGGCCAAGGACGCAGACGTCGGCCTCGCCGCCGGTGACGATGACGGTGTCGACGCCTGCGCTTCGCAGTTGAGCGTGCAAGGTCGCCCGTGGATCCGCGTGGCCATGCCTTCCGGACCTGCGGCACGTAGGACAGCGAGGCGAGAAAAGCAGCGATGCCGCCGACGCAGGAAGCGAGGATCGACACGGCGGAGCCTGCGGCAAGTCAGTTCGTTGGGAGCCGAGCGGACCCCGCGTCGGCGTCCCGACCCCCCTGCGGATGGCTTGGAAGCCCTCTCGCGCTTCTGGCGCTCGCTTTCCTTGACGAGTTCGCCGTCGCCCTTGGCGTTGCCGACTATCTTAGCACCGGGTTTCGATATTCGCCTACCTTCGGTCTCGAACGAACTGGCCAGACAACAGGCGGAATAGCCCGCCGTTCCTCGCGCATTTGTCTTTTCGGTTCTTCCGCACGCGCCTTCCTTTCAGCCTTGGCAGTTTACCGAATGGGTCCGTGACAGAATTATGAACCTGGAACCCGCTCCGGAGTTAATGGTGGCAACCAATTGAAGCGGCGCTGCGGGTTGCGCAGACGCCGCCTGGACGAGGTGATGGCTCTAGTCACGGTCAGACCTACGAAGCCCGACGTGCTCATGGCGCGGACCGTGGCGCGCAACACCGATAACAGCGCTGAAGCGATCTCGCGGGGGCTGACCTGGGGCGCGGATGAGAAGATCCTTCTGGTTCTGGCTGCCGCTGGATGGGTTGCGACCCGAGGTAGGTCCGAGCAACTACAGCGCGCCGGCAATCACGCGCTCCTGGTCGCGGTAGCGGCTTCACTGATCCCTCATGCGATGAAGTCGGTTTTCGACCAGACCCGTCCGGACCGCAAGACGGTGCTCGGCCATTTGCACGGCGTCTCGTTCTCCGGCAAGCGCGAGGATGCCTTCCCGTCGGGGCACGCCCTGCACATGGGCGCGCTGGCTTCCGCTGCGGGCACTTTGCCGCCGCTGCCGAGACGGGCGGTCCGAATGCTCGCGGTCGCTCTGTCCCTGACGCGGGTCGTCGTGCTGGCGCACTGGGCCAGCGACGTGGTCGCGGGCTTCGCGCTCGGCGCCCTGACGGAACGGCTATTGCGCTTCTGGACCGGCTATCCGCTGCGGGAATCGAAGGAGGACGGACATGCCAATCCTTGAAGACGTGAAGGACTACATGCAGCGGGCGACCGGCCTGCGCCGACCCGGCAAAGAGGAAGCGCCGGACCTCGCGCACCCAGGAAACCTCGCATCGTCCGCTTCAAGGATGACGGGCTCATTCCCAATCATCCCGTTGGCCGTTCGTTATCTATTGGAGTGCTGTCGATCTCGACTAAGCGAACTTCGCGCCGTGGCCCTTGAGGCGTTCGCAACGGTTACCGATCTTGGCAGGAAATCGGCTCGCCGAAGGTGCAGGGGCAATGGCTTCCGTACTCCTCGTCGAAGATGAATCCCTTATCCGAATGATGGTAGAGGACATGCTAAGCGAGCTTGGCCATGAAGCTCTTCCGGGCTGGCTTTGGTCGCCGACGGGAATGAGTTCGATTTTGCAATCTTGGATGTGAAGTTAGGCCGTGACAGTAGTATTCCCATCGCGGAAGCTTTACAGGCCCGCAAAATCCCCTTCGCTTTTTCAAGCGGATATGGCGTCGACCGAATGCCCGATGGTTTTCCCGGGCAGCCCCGCTTGATGAAGCCATTTAAGTTGGACGAACTCCAACACTGCATCGAAAAGCTTTCAAGAGACGTTTGATTGAGTCTGGCGCACGGCCCACGCGTCTGGTTCGTCGATGAAGGACCGCTTTTCCAATCATCACAAAGGACGAGCCGTGCCCTGGGCACGGCAGTTGGAGCGTCCTGAAAGAACTTTTTCGCTCCGCAAGGCGACAAGCGAGCGAGTCGTCTTTTGAACAATGGGATGCAACTGTGGCGGCGCATTTCCGCCACCGAGTTGAAAATGTTGGTGTTTCGGGAGGAACCAGTTTCAGCAACCCGCGTTGTTGAACGTTTTGCGATGCAATGCGTTACTGGCGGCGAAGATGGATGCATCAGCGAGGGGATGATGCCGCGATATGAGAGGTATACCACCACAGTCGTAGGAGCTCACAGCGTACCCCGTTGGTATGAGCCGATGGACCGTCTGGTAGCAGCGGGGCAGCTCTCAGTTGGAGACTTTGTGGACGCCCAATTGCGGGCGTCGCAGGCGGCAATTTTAGAGCAACAAATTGCGGGGATCGATGTCATCACTGGCGGTGAGATGCATCGGCGCACGCACAATCGACATTCGCCGCCCAACGCGATGCTCAATCATTTCTGGGAGAAATTACCTTCGTTTCAGGGGGAGACGAAACCGAAGCCCATCACCCCCCATGATCCCAACGTCTTTCACCCTGCAGCCATCTGCCGGGGGCCGATACAAGAGTCGACGGACCTCGGCCTCGTGGAAGAGTTTTCGATGGTCTCATCGTTCGCATCGAAGCCCGTGAAGATCACCATGACCGGCCCGCATCTTTTGGCGGCTGTCGCTTATGACGAATATTACAACGACATTCGCAGGATGATGACTGACTTCGGCAAGCTCTTGCGTCAGAACTTCAAGAGACTCGCTGAAGCTGGCTGCAAACATATTCAGATCGATGAGCCCTATTTCACTGCTTCCAGCGAAGAGGAGGTCGCCGCTGCCGTCGACGTTATCAACATGGTCATCGAAGGGCTACCTGAGGATGTCCATACGCTGGTGCATATTTGTCAGGGCAACTACGCGGTGGGACCGGATTACGATGGCCAGATAGGACACCGCTATTTCGACACAGGCCGCTATAAGGCGGACCTCATTTCCCGCATCGATTGCGACGTCTATATGGTCGAGCACGACATGGTGCCGCATTTCAAAGGCCTGATCGGAAGCAAGCAGCTTGCTGTGGGAGCAGTCGATGTGCAGGCACCTAATGTCGAGACAGGCGAACAGGTCGCGGAGCGTATCAAGGTTCACGAATGGCTTGCGCCGGAGCAAACGATCATCACGAGTACTTGCGGATTCAACCATCTTCCAAGGCATGTCGCTCTCGGCAAACTCCGCGCGATGCGCGATGCCCAGATGATACTTCGCGGGAATGACAAGACGTGACGGACAGCAACAGCGACCTCGAAAATCGCGTGAATGCCTCGGAGGAACGCCTCCGACTCGGCGAATCGGCGGGAGGAATAGCAACATTCGAGTTGGACCTGGACTCGCATCGATGGAATTGGAGTTCGAACGCCGCTCGCGTCCTCGGCCTTGCCGGGCAGGATATTGAAACTACGTCCAGTTGGGAAAAGGCAGTCTTCTTCGACGATGCACCCAAGATCCACGCTGCCATAGAAGCAGCGGCGCATGGCGGCAATTTCTACGTCGAATTTCGCGTCGTGAAGGCGGGCGAAGCGCCGCGCTGGATCGTCGCAAAGGGCGAGATGGTGCCATCCGCAAGCTCAGCAACGCGAGTGGTTCGTGGCGCCATCTACGATATTTCAGAAAGGAAGACTCTTGAGGCCCGTTTATTGGCGCTCAACGAGACGCTGGAGGCGCGCGTTGTAGAGGCGCGGGAAGAAAGTCGCGCTCTGGATACGCTGAACCGGATTGGAAGCGCCGTCGCGGCCGAACTCGATCTCCAGCGTCTGGTTCAAATGGTCACGGACGCGGGCGTTGAGCTTTGCCATGCCCAATTCGGCGCGTTCTTCTACAATGTTTTGGACGAGAAGGGAGAGGCCTACACGCTTTACACGATTTCCGGGGTCCCCCGATCGGCGTTCGAAAAGTTTCCGATGCCCCGCAATACGGCGATATTTGAGCCAACGTTTCGGGGCACGGGTAGCATGCGCTCCGCTGACATTCTCGCAGACCCGCGTTACGGCAAAAACGCCCCCTATCACGGCATGCCAAAGGGGCATCTCCCCGTCCGAAGTTATCTTGCGGTCCCCGTAATATCCCGATCCGGCGACGTGCTCGGCGGGCTTTTCTTCGGTCACTCGCAAACGGGCGTCTTCACGGCGCGCTCGGAACGGCTCCTGACCGGCTTGGCAGCCCAGGCGGCAGTTGCGATCGACAATTCACGCCTCTACGACGCAGCGAAACGCGAATTGTCGGCACGCACGGCGGCCGAACAGGAACTGCAGCGACTGAATCAAACGCTCGAACAGCGAGCCGAAGAGCGCGCGCAACAACTTTCGGCGAGCAGGGCACAGCTGCAGGATACCGAGCATCGCTTCAGGCTGCTCGTGGAAGGGGTGACTGACTACGCGATCTATATGCTTGACCCGGGCGGACACATCATCAATTGGAATCCGGGAGCGGAACGGGCCAAAGGCTACAGTCGAACAGAAATTCTTGGCCGCCATTTCTCAACGTTCTACACAGAGGAGGAGCGAAAGGCGGGGCTGCCGGCAAGGGCCCTCTCTATTGCCGCGCAAACAGGGAAATACGAGGCGGAGGGTTGGCGAGTCCGCAAGGACGAAAGCCGCTTTTGGGCGGGCGTAGTCATCAATGCAATTCGAGATCCGAATGGTGAGCTTGTCGGTTTCGCCAAAATAACCCGCGATCTCACGGAGCGCCGGGCTGCCGAAGAGCGCGCCCGGCAAGCGCAAAAGATGGAAGGCATCGGGCAGCTGACGGGCGGCGTGGCTCATGACTTTAACAATCTTCTCACCATTATCCTGGGAAATCTGGAGACTCTGCAGCGAAACCTGAATGGTCCCGAGCTCAACGCGGATAGTCTGAGGAGGTCCGCATCAAATGCCATGGCAGGAGCACGCCGGGCCGAGTCTCTTACGCAGCGTCTGCTAGCCTTCTCGCGCCAGCAGCCGCTGGATCCAAAGCCTCTTGATCTGGGACGGCTCGTGACCGGCATGTCCGACCTGCTTCGGCGAACCCTTGGAGAGCAGGTAACTGTTGAGACCGTTCTGGGTGGCGGACTGTGGCGTGCCCAAGCCGACCCCAATCAACTTGAACTCGCGATCCTCAACCTTGCCGTCAATGCACGCGATGCAATGCCCCAAGGTGGCCGGCTGACGCTAGAAACCGCTAACGTCTATCTAGATGACAGATATGCCGCCGGGCAAATTGAGGTAGCTCCGGGACAATACGTCATGCTGGCGGTCAGCGACACCGGAACCGGCATGACACCGGAAGTAAAAGCTAAGGCATTCGATCCGTTTTTCACGACAAAGGACATCGGGCACGGAACGGGACTCGGGCTCTCCCAGATTTACGGCTTCGTCAAACAATCCCGAGGTCACGTGAAGATCTATAGCGAAGTCGGAGAGGGCACGACGGTAAAACTATATCTGCCACGGGCCCATGCCTCTGTTGAGGTCGAAGATGAGGCGCAGCCACCGCCGCCCGCTGGAGCGGCTAGCGGCGAAACCATATTGGTCGTCGAAGACGACCCTGATGTACGGTCTTATAGTTGCGATACGCTGCGGGAGCTCGGCTATGTCGTCCTTGAGGCGGAAAATGGCCGCGTGGCGCTTCGCATGCTCGAGGCACATCCACATGTCAGGTTGCTATTTACGGACGTTGGGCTGCCCGGCGGTATGAACGGGCGGCAATTGGCGGATGAGGCACGGCGACAACGACAAGGATTGAAAGTCCTGTTCACTACCGGCTACGCGCGCAATGCGATTGTACACGGCGGACGGCTGGATCCAGGCGTCGAATTGATTACGAAACCGTTCTCGCAGGCCGCGTTGGCCGCGAAGCTACGAGACATACTCGATGCAAGTCGAGAGTCGGGTCGGGTCTTGCTCGTCGAGGATGAAATCTTGATCCAGATGCTTGCGACCGAGTATCTGGAGGCCGCCGGGTTCAAGGTCGATGCGGCCGGTTCGGCAACCGAGGCGATGAACAAGTTGGCGCGAGTGCCGGGCGGGCTGGACGCTGTCGTAATTGACATTGGCCTGCCCGATCGCAAAGGCGATGTCTTGATCGAAGAAATAAGAGCAATCTACCCCGCACTTCCAATCGTCCTTGCCTCCGGGCATAACGCGCATGACCTGCGCGCAAGTTTCAAAGGCCACAACCGGATCGTGGTCATATCGAAGCCATACACGGCTTCAGATTTGACAAACGCTCTTCGCAGCCTGAGCATCAAGGCTGTCGGACCTTGACTCGAAGAGTCGGGCGAAGTCTACACTTCCCTCTCGTGGGCGTAGCCGCTGAACTCACTCTCGTTCAGTTCCTTTTTCTTTCCATTCCAGCGATCGAATTCTTTCGCCATAGATCGCGACAGCATACTGCGATCACATAGCGGCCCCCCGGCCACAGGCCGGGTGCTCTATCCCCCGGCATACGCCAGGGGACCGAGAAGGGCGTAGGGTGATATTTCGGGGCCATCCGGACATCCAGGCGTTAAGAGATCGGATCGGCAACCGGGAAAAGTTACGACGTCTCGAACGCCGGCCAGCACCCGTCTTCTTCATGCCTGCCGGTGCGCTGCTGGCAGGTGTTGTCGAGCAATCGCTGCGCCACGTCCTTCCAAAGCGCGTTGCCACCATACAATCGGACTGCATCGGCCTTCTGGATTTCCACGGTCCGCTCGCAGCGTCGGCAGGAGATACGCAGGACATGGCGTTGAATTTCGGAAAGCCGCAAGGTCCGATTGCTGTTCGAGCGGTGAATACGTCGGCCCAGGTCCTACTGCGGGGAAAGGCTTTCAGGCCCGTGATGGACAACATGCTAACCAAAGAGGACCGGGTTCGTGGAAGGTTTGTCATTGGAGCGCGAGAGTGGGTGCCCGATCTACTGACAGATATCTTGGATGAGGAACGGACATCTCCGCGACTTCTGAATAACTCGGGCACGGGCGACGGGGTACGCAGGTCAAGAAAGGATCATCGGCTGGCGCGAGCGCAATTTCAATCGCTACTGGCCGCAAGAATGGAACCAATAGCCTGAAGAGCCTCTTCCAGCCCAGCCGTGACTCCTTGAGTATCAGGCGAGGTCGATTCTCTAAGCTTGCCAATCAGAGTTTCTATCGCGCTAACGGCTTGGCTAATTTCAGTCTCTTCGGCAACCAGCCGGAGCCGGTCCATTTCTTTTGCATCAATCCGGCGCGCGTCGCCATACCAAATGTCCTTTGTACGACCGAATGAGAATTGTAGTCGGTGGGCGGCTCGGCGGACAGCCCCCTTGATCACCTCTCCAGCGGGGCTAGTCCCAGCACAACGCTTCACGAGTGAGCGGGCTTCTTCGATTGAAGCAGAGCGTGCTTTTGCCGATAGGGACGAACGATCGATGTAGGTCACTGGACAACTCAGTCTTCGCGCAGAACCTTGCTGAGACCGGGGAGCCGCGGTGCGCGGTTGTCCCTTTCACTGTAAGCCCGAGCCGTTGCAAGCACATCATCTATCGTCAGCCCGACCCAAGAGCCGGAGGCGACGTGGGACTCGGCCGCCTCTGCGACCATTAGGCCGTAAAGGCGTCGCTCTCGGGCGGCAGCCAAAACTTGCTCGAGATAGTCGGCGGCCTCCACAGCTTCCAAAGTAATTTCTGTTTCGGTCACACCCAAAGGTGGAGCGCCATCATCCTTGGGATTGACCTGCGCGTTGAATTTTAGGGCGACCGTTACCTGTTTTAAGACAGTTACCATTGTCATAAAGGATCGAAGATGCTCCCGCGCATTGGCCAGATTGTATCCCAAAGAGAGATTGCAGCGCGTTGGTCTTTCGCAGAAATAACCGGTCGCTTCGCCTCGGAATATATTGCTGCCCATCGAGATCGCCTTAGCTCAGATCTTATCGCAAAGATCCAAGGAGGTGCTCTTTATGATGAGCTTGATGAGGGCGAGCGAGAGCTACTCTCTCACTGGTTCGATACCGGATACAGAAAAGATTATGCGCGGGCTCTCAACGGTCGGTACGATAGCTTTCGCTGTGAAAGCTGGACAAAGTCACAATTGGCTCGTGTTCATACGCTCCCGGTGATCGACCCGCTTGAGCAGGGGCGCTCTCTAGCTTTCCTGTCCTATCTAGCCCATCCAAGACATCGTTTGCCGAATGGTGACCTTGAGGTTCGCGATGCAGCAGTAGCGGCTGATTCTATTCCGATTGATACCCCTTTTGCTCAGAAAGAGCCGCTGGTAATCGGACATTGGGACGATGGAAAGTTGACTCTCTGGGAGGGTAACTTCCGTGCCGTTCTCTTTGCTCGAACTGCTGATCCAGCGGCTCAAGTGTTGGTATGGATGCCTCATGAAGGTAGATGGCCAGCGAAATAGCGTTATCGATCTCGTGTCCCTGTCGTGACCGTATCCTTTCCTCATGATCCTCTTCCTCAAGTCCGCACCCGACGACGGCGACAACAAGATGCCGCTGCATGAGAAGCTGGTGCTGATCTTCAAGGAGAGGGTGAAGGAGGCTGAGGGGGACGAGGACCGGGCGAGGGCGAAGCGGGATCTGCGAAGCTGAGTAGAATCGAAACAGCTGATAGAGTGCGAAGCGCCGGTTGACACGGCGCCTTTTTATTGGCCGGCGCCGCTGAAAGTTCCATTTTCCAGGGCGCTCCTCGGGCGCAATAGGCCGTGATCTGAGCGTCTTTTGGCTGATTTGGAGCGAAGTCGGGAATGCAAGAAAGTGTTGGTATTACGCACTAAAGTGAACTTCGGGGATGGTGCGGGAGAGATATGGACGAGCCTTCCAAGCTGAATACGAGGGTTCGATTCCCTTCACCCGCTCCAACAGCCATTCCAATGGCTTAACCAAGAATTTTTGAACTCCCATTTTGGCGCTATTCCGACAATTTTGACACGTCATGGCTGAAGGCCGGCGCAGATTCGCGATGATTTTCCTACTCTACTTGAGGTGGTTTTCGGTGGCTGCCGCACAGTTTGCGGACCAACTTTGCAACCATTTGGCGCGGCATGATCCCGTTGTCGAATAGAAGGCTCAGGTGGTGGTCGCCATTCCGACAAAGAGAAATTGGGTCGTCCTCTCAACCACTCCCAGCCCGCAAAATTCGCAAACGGCGATTGAACGGGCCAGGAGATCCGGCGACTTATCGGCTGCGAGCCATGCGCGGCCACGCCGGCGTCACGTGGACGCGATCCCTTGTGTCGCTTCTGCGCCAGGCCGTTGCGCTGACGCCGAACTGCTGTTGAAACCAGCGCGAAAAGGTCGGCAGGCTGCCGAAGCCGAGAAGCTGCGCAGTCTCGGTCAGCGATCGGCATTCCGTCTTGATGTGGCGACGCGCAAGTTCGACGCGCACGTCGTTGACGATATTGGAAACCGTCTCGCCGCGCGCGGCGAGCCTGCGGGTCAGCGTCCTGCGGTTGATCCCGAGATGGCGGGCGAGTACGTCGCAGGTGCATCGCCTGGAGGGCAGCAGCGTGAACACCAATTGCCGGACCGTTGCGTCGATCATGACAATGGGCTGAGCGATCACGCCGTCGAGATATTGTCTGATGTAGCGGGCCATTTCCGGGTCCGCGGTCGGAAGCGGCGCGTTAAGGTCGACCGCACGGATCACCACGCCGTCGAACGCATTATCGAAAAGAGGGCGAGTCTTGAAGAAACTGTCGTGGATGGTTCGTCCCCTCGGCCGCGGATGCGAGAAGCTGACCGCATCGGGAGCCCAGCCCTTCCCGGCAAGCGCGCTGACGGTCCGGAACACGGTTCCGATGATGGTCTCGGTCACCTGTCGCACCCTTCCTTCGGTCGAGAGCATGAGCTGCACGCCGAGACATGCGACATCGTCGTGATCCTCCAGATGAAGGACCAGGGTCTCCGAGTGAAGGCGAAAATGGCGCTCGAACAATTTGATCGCGTGGCGGAGGGTCGGCTCTTCGCGCGCGACGAGACCGATCGGGCCGAGATGCGCAAGGCTGCGCTTGGCCGCCATCCGCAAGCCGAAATCCTCCGCGCCGGCAGCCGTCGCCGAATGCTCCAGCAGCTCAACCACGGAAGACGCGGGAATCAGAAGGTTGGCGTCGGCCAGGTTCAATCCATGCAGTCCGAATCGCCTGAGCAGCCGACGCGCATCAAGACCGAGCTGGTCGGCGACGTCGGCGTAGCCCGTCAAAATTGCCGCGCGAAATAGGTTCGCTGGAACAGCCAATGCCTGAAAACTCCGCCGGCTCCCGTGACCGATCTTACCCGCGGGTGTCCCAAATAGCAAAGTCTCTGTCCCAAATGGCAAAGCACGCCAGAGGCGTGCCGGCTATTGAAGCTGCAAAGCGGGCAAAGCCATCGGTCGTCTGATGATCGGGCGGCTCAAGGTCTGCGCGAATGAGGGAAGAGACGTGACGATCCGCCGAACCATCGGGGCGCTCCGGCAATATGGCGTCCGAGCATTGAGTGCGGATCTGACGCGTTTATTTTCCGCGCTTTGCGGCGTGAACCAGCTTGTCGCCACCGTCGGCGGCAACCAGCGGCACTCCTCACATCATCACGCAGGGGCAGGGCTGGCCGAGACCGTCGGGATTCCGCCGACTGTTGGCCTTCGCCTGCCGCTGAAATCGAAAACCACACATCAGGGAGACAGCATGCCAACCGTGAATTTCATCGAGTTCGGAGGACACGAGCACAGGATCGAGGTCCCCGCCGGCACCAGCGTGATGCGGGCCGCCGTCGACAACAGGGTGCCGGGGATCGACGGCGACTGTGGTGGAGAGTGCGCCTGCGCAACCTGCCACGTCTATGTCGATCAGGCCTGGCTGCCAAAGACCGGCGAGCGAACGGCAACCGAAGAAGAACTCCTGGGCTTTGCGTCGGGGACCGAGCCGAATTCGCGTCTCGCCTGCCAAATCCGGATGACGGACGCGCTGGACGGCCTGCTGGTGCGGATGCCCGAAGGCCAGCATTGATCATACGCACGCAATTTCAGGGAGGATACCATGAGCACCATGTCGGCAGAGCGGGCAAGCGATGAAGCGCATGCGATACCGCTTGGCGAACTCGACATCAGCAAGGCCGAGCGCTTCAAGGACGATACCATCTGGCCTTACTTCGAGCGGCTGCGGAAGGAAGATCCCGTCCATTATTGCAAGGACAGCCTGTTCGGTCCGTACTGGTCGGTGACCAGATATCGCGACATCATGGCGGTGGACACCAACCACAAGGTGTTCTCGTCGGAGGCGGGGGGTATCACGATCGTCGATCGCAGGGTCGAGGACCGCAATCCGATGTTCATCGCGATGGATCCTCCCAAGCATGATGAGCAGCGCAAGACCGTCAGTCCGATCGTGGCGCCGGCCAATCTCGCCAATCTCGAAGGATTGATCCGCAAGCGCGTCTGCGCCATTCTCGACAGCCTGCCGAAGAACGAGACCTTTAATTGGGTCGACAAGGTCTCGATCGAACTGACGACGCAGATGCTTGCGACGCTGTTCGACTTTCCCTTCGAGGATCGGCGGCTGCTGACCTATTGGTCGGACGTGGCAACGACGGTTCCGCAAGCCGGCCAGGAGATCGACACCTGGGAGAAGCGGGGGGCCATTTTGGGCGAGTGCCTGGCCTATTTCACGCGGCTGTGGAACGAGCGTATCAACGCCGAGCCGGGCTCGGACCTGATCTCGATGCTGGCACATTCGCCGTCGACGCGGAACATGGCGCCGCGCGAGTTCCTCGGAAACCTGATCCTGCTGATCGTCGGCGGCAACGACACGACGCGCAATTCGATCAGCGGCGGCGTCTGGTTCATGAACCAGAACCCCGGCGAGATGCGCAAGCTGCGCGACAATCAAGCGCTGGTGCCGAGCGCGGTGTCGGAGATCATCCGCTATCAGACGCCGCTTGCACATATGCGCCGCAACGCGCTCGTCGATACGACCATCGGCGACAAGAAGATCAAGGCGGGCGACAAAGTCATCATGTGGTACATCTCGGGCAACCGCGACGACGAGGTGATCGAGAACGCGAGTAGCTTCGTGATCGATCGCAAGAACCCGCGGCAGCACCTCGCGTTCGGCTTCGGCATCCATCGCTGCGTCGGCAACCGCCTTGCCGAGCTGCAACTGAAGATCCTGTGGGAGGAGATGCTGAACAGGCGTCTCGATGTAAAGGTCGTCGGCGAACCGGAGCGGGTTGCGTCGAACTTCGTGCACGGTTACTCCGCCCTGCCGGTGCGCATCGCGGCCTGAGGCCTTGGGCACGTCTGAACAAGAGCGGAGCCGATCCCTCCTCGGAGGGATCCCCAGGCCAGCGGGACTGCAATGAGGCTGGCGAAGAGCGCGGCGGCAGCGCCGAGTTCCTCCGAGCCCGCTGGACTACCAGATAGCGGTTCGCGAGGCTGGCTGCTAGGCCGCGTCAGCTTCCAGGAAGCGCTCGGCGTAGTGGCAGGCGACGAGTCGGCCGTCGAGCGGGCGCAAGGGGGGACGCTGCGAGCGGCAGAGGTCTGTCACGTGGGGACAGCGGGTCGAGAAGACGCAGCCGTTCGGCGGATCGAGCGGTGAGGGCACCTCGCCCTTCGGCACGATGCGCTGGCGCTTGCGACCAAGGCCCGGCGTCGCGTCGAGCAAGGCCTGCGCATACGGATGCAGCGGCCGCGCAAAGATGCGCTGCTTCGGTCCGTGCTCGACCGCCAGCCCCAGATACATGATCATCACATCATCGGCGATGTGACGCACCACGGCGAGGTCGTGCGAGATGAAGAGGTAAGCCAGCCCCAGCTCGCGCTGCAGATCGACCAGCAGGTTGAGCACCTGCGCCTGCACCGACATGTCGAGCGCCGAGACCGGCTCGTCGGCAACCAAGAGCTTCGGCCGCAACATCAGGGCGCGCGCGATCGCGATGCGCTGGCGCTGGCCGCCGGAGAACATGTGCGGATAGCGGCCATATTGCTCCGGCCGCAAGCCGACCCTCGTCATCATGTCGAGCGTCTGAGCCCGCCGGTCCTGCTTCGAGAGGGCGGTGTTGATGATGAGCGGCTCTTCCAGGATGGCGCCGACGCGCTTGCGCGGGTTGAGCGACGCATAGGGATTTTGAAACACGATCTGCACGGCCCGGCGCAACGCCGGTGCGGCGCCGGCCGGAGGATTGACCGCATCCACCCCGTCGAGCATCAGCGTGCCCGCGCTCGGCTTCTCGATCAGCGTCACAAGTCGTGCGAGGGTCGACTTGCCGCAGCCGGACTCGCCGACGATCGCCAACGTCTTGCCGGCCTCAAGAGAAAACGATACGCCGCCCACGGCGTGCAGATGCGCCGGGCTGCGGAACCAGCCCTGCTTGATCTCGTAGCTGCGCTTGAGATCGGTGGCGGTGACAAGCGCCGTCATGACACGGTCTCGCGCTTTGGGGGCGGCGCCCCGCCGGCGCCATCGGCCGCCATGCGCTGATCCCGCGTCGGATCGCCAAGCGGATAGTGACAGCGGATCAGGCCGTCCATCCAGGGGCGCAGATCAGGACGCACCTCGTCGGCCAGGCGCGTTGCATAGACGCAACGTGGATTGAACAGGCATCCGCGCGGCCGATCGTAAGCCCCGGGCACCACGCCCGGGATGGTGGAGAGCCGTCCGCCGTCGCTCGCCTCCGGGCGCGCCGCCAGCAGGGCCGCCGTATAAGGATGCTGCGGCGACGCGAACAGGCTTTGTGTCGGGCGTTGTTCCATGATCTGGCCCGCATACATCACCGCTACGCGCTCGGTGGTATCAGAGACCACGCCCATGTTGTGCGTGATCAGGATCAGTGCCATGCCACGATCGCGTTGCAGGGACAGCAGAAGATCGAGGATCTGCGCCTGGATGGTGACATCGAGCGCGGTCGTCGGCTCGTCGGCAATCAGGAGCTTGGGATTGCAGGCGATCGCCATCGCGATCATGACGCGCTGGTTCATGCCGCCGGAGAGCTGGTGCGGATAGGCCGACAGCCGGCTCTCCGGGGCCGGAATGCCGACCTGCTCGAGAAGTTCGACCGCGCGACGGCGCGCGGCCTTGCGATCCATCCCTTCATGGATGCGCAAGGTCTCGGCCAGCTGATAGCCGATCGTGAAAGAAGGATTGAGCGACGTCGTCGGCTCCTGGAAGATCATCGCGACGTCCTTGCCGGTGAGCGCGCGCCGCTCGCGATCGGTCAACGTCTGCAGATCCCGCCCCTCGAACCGCAGTCTGTCGGCCTCGACGTGCCCCGGATAGGGCACCAGTCCCATCAGCGCCAACATGGTGACGCTCTTGCCGGATCCGGATTCGCCGACGATCCCCAGCACCTCGCCTTTTTCGAGCGTGATGTCGACACCATCCACGGCGCGCGCCATCCCGCTTTGCGATGGAAACGCGACCGATAGATTCTTGATCTCGAGCAGCGGCATCAACTCGCCTTGCTATCGCTTGAGCTTGGGATCGAGCGCGTCGCGCAGTCCGTCGCCGAGAAGGTTGAAGGCCAGCACGGTTATGAGGATTGCCAGGCCCGGAAGCGTGACGACCCACCAGGCCCGCAGCACGAATTCGCGCGCATCCGCCAGCATGGTGCCCCATTCGGGCAAGGGCGGCTGCGCGCCGAGACCGAGAAAGCCGAGCGCGGCCGCGTCCAGAATCGCGGTCGAAATACCGAGCGTCGCCTGGACGATCAGGGGGGCGGTGCAGTTCGGCAACACCTCCTTGAACATCAGGCGGAGCCGGCCGGCACCGGCGACTTTGGCCGCGGTGACATAGTCCTTCGAGACTTCGCTGATCACGGCGGCGCGCGTGATCCGCACATAGTGCGGCAGCAGCACGATCGCGACCGCCAGCATCGCATTCATCAGGCCCGGCCCAACGATCGCAACGATGACGATCGCGAGCAAAAGGCTCGGCAGGGTTAACGTGATGTCCATCAGCCGCATGATCGCGATCTCGACGACACCACGATAGAAGCCCGCCACCAGCCCAAGGATCGTCCCGGCGACCACCGACAGCGTCACCACCGCGATCCCGATCAGAAGCGAAAGCCTTGCGCCGTGAATAAGGCGGGACAGAATGTCGCGGCCGATCGCGTCGGTGCCGAGCGGATAGGCGATCGATCCACCCTGTTGCCAGACGGGAGGCTTCAGAAAGGCCGAATTGTTGGTGATGACGGGGGAATGCGGGGCAACGAAATCAGCCGATAACGCGAGCAGAATGAGGATCACGATCACGACGAGGCCGATCACGGCGCCGCGATTCGCCTTGAAGTCGAGCCAGAATTCCAGCAGCGGATGCGGTGGAGCGCCTGCTTGCGCTACGACGACAGGGGTCTCGAGAGCTTCGGCGGTCATCTTGCGTACCGGATGCGGGGATTGATCAGCCCGTAGGTGACGTCGACCAGGAGATTGACGATCATGACGATCGCGCCGATCAACAGCGTGCCACCCTGCAACACCGGATAGTCGCGACGGTTGATGCCCTCGATCAGCCATTTGCCGACGCCGGGCCAGGAGAAGATGGTCTCCGTGAGGATCGCGCCCGTAAACAGGACGCCGACCTGCAGCCCGATCACGGTCACCACCGGAATCAGCGCATTGCGCAGCGCGTGAATCGCGATCACCCGGAAACGCGGCAAACCCTTGGCGCGGGCGGTGCGGATGTAGTCCTCGCCCAGGACCTCCAGCATGGCCGATCGCGTCATGCGGGCGATCACGGCGAGCGGCACCGTGCCGAGCACGATCGTCGGCAGCACGAGATGCGACAGCGCCGAGCGAAAGGCGCCGAAGTCACCGTCCAGCAGCGTATCGATCAGCAGGAAGCCGGTCACCGGTTCGATGTAGTATTGCACCGCGATCCGGCCCGACACGGGAGTCCATCCAAGTTGCACGGAAAAAAGCAGGATCAACAGCAAGGCCCACCAGAAAATCGGCATCGAATATCCGGTGAGCGAAATCCCCATCACGCCATGATCGAAGATGGAATTGCGGCGAACCGCGGCGATGATGCCGGCCGGCAAGCCGAGGCACAACGCAAACAGGATCGCGCAAAAAGACAGCTCGATCGTCGCCGGGAACAGCGTCCGGAATTCAGAGATCACCGGCTCATGGGTGACGATCGAGCGGCCGAGATCGCCATGCGCCATCCGCGACAGATAGAGGCCGTATTGGACCAGCACGGGTTGATCGAAGCCGTATTCGGCGCGCAATTGCGCGAGCCTGACAGGATCGATGCCGTGTTCGCCCGCCATGGTCTCGATCGGATCGCCGGGGATCAAGCGGATCAGCACGAACACAAGCAACGTGATCCCGATGAAGGTCGGAACCACGAGACTTAGCCGGGTAAGAACGAACCGGAGCATGTCGTCCTCAGTCATCTCGCCGCAAGGAGAAAGCCAAAAGCGGCGGAGCAGCGAACGCCGTTCCGCTCTTGTCTTCAGCTAGTCCTTGACGTCGACGCCATAGAAGCTGTGGCGTCCGAACGGCGACAGCTTGAAGTCGACGACTCTCTTGCTGACGGGCTTTAGCTGCACTGCGTGCGCGATGGTGAACCACGGCGCCTGTTCCTTGAAGATCACCTGGGCCTGTTCGTACAGCTTGGCCCGCTCCGCCTGATCGCTGATGGTCTTGGCCTTCACGACGAGATCGTCGAACGGCTTGTAGCAGAACTTGGCGATATTCGAGCCGCCGGATTGGGCGGAGTCGCAGCCCAGCAAGGTGTGCAGGAAGTTGTCGGGGTCGCCGTTGTCGCCGGTCCAGCCGAACATGCCCATCTGGTGCTCGCCCGCCTGCAGCCGCTTGCGGTACTCGCCCCATTCATAGGACTTGATTTCGGCCTTGACGCCGATTTTGGCGAGGTCGGCCTGCATCAATTCGGCGATGCGCCTGGCGTTCGGGTTGTAGGGGCGCTGCACCGGCATGGCCCATATATCGGTTTCGAAACCGTTGGGAAATCCTGCGTCGGCCAGCAGCTTCTTCGCCGCCTCCGGATCATAGGGGTCATCCTTGACGGCGTCGTTATACGACCACATCGTGGGCGGGATCGGATTCTTGGCCGCGATGCCGGTCGACAGGAAGACGGCGTCGATGATGGCCTTCTTGTCGATCGCCATGCTGATGGCCTTGCGCACGCGCACATCGTCGAACGGCTTCTTCTGCGTGTTGAAGGCCAGATAGCCGACGTTGAGGCCCGGCTGTTCCAGCACGGTGACGTTTGGATCCTTCCTGATCGCCTCGATGTCGGCCGGGTTCGGATAGGGCATTACGTCGCATTCGCCCTTCTGGAGCTTGGCCCAGCGAACGGATGCATCCGGCGTGATCGAGTAGACGAGGTCGTCGATCTTCGCCTTGCCGCGCCAATAGTCAGGGAACGCCTTGTACCGGATCACGGCGTCCTTCTGATACTGCACCAGATAAAACGGACCGGTGCCGATCGGATCCTGGTCGATCTTTTCGGGCGTGCCGGCCTTCAGCATTGCATCCGCATATTCCTTCGACTGGATGGCCGCGAAAGGCATCGCGAGGTCGGCCAGAAATGGAGCTTCCGGCTGATTGAGCGTTACCTTGATGGTGTAATCGTCGACCTTCTCGACCGCCTTCAACAGTTTCGGCATCCCCATGTCGCCGAAATACGAATGGTTCGAACTCGTCACCTTGAAATACGGATTGTCCTCCTTCCATTGCCGCTCGATCGAGAAGATGACGTCGTCGGCATTGAAGTCGCGCGTCGGCTTGAAGGACTTGGACGTCGAATGCCACTTCACGCCCTTGCGCAGGTTGAAGGTATAAACAGTGCCGTCCGGCGAGATCGTCCATTTTTCGGCGAGGCCTGGCACCACCTGCGTGCCGCCGCGCTCGAACTCCACAATGCGATTGTAGATCGGCTCGTTGCCGTCGAACGAGGTGCCGGTCGTGTTGACGCCGGGATAGAAATTTTCCGGGCTGCCTTCCGAGCAGAAAACCAGGGTTTTGGCCGAAGCAGCCGAAGCCACGACAAGCGCCGACGCGCAGACGGCGGCGAGCAGAATTGATCTGTCCACTGTTGGAACTCCAGGTGAATTCTTTCGGCGCGGTCGATTCAGGCTGCGCCAGAGACGCCCGCGCGAGCTTGCTATCGGGCATTGCGGCTGTCAATGCGCCGGGGCGATGGCTCGTCGTGCCCGGACGCAGGCAATCTTTCGATGCCCTGCGAGGCGACCTCGTGCTGTTGCTCGCTGCAAGACGAGGGGGGTGTATGCAGCCGGCCGCCCAGGCCTTCTTCAGGCAAGGTCCCCCTCAGGAAAGGCTCATCTTACGGCGTGAGCGGAGTGCCAGGCCTTGCAACGTCTTTGCGAGAGCGGAGATCAGCTTTTTGACGACGGTCAGGCCAAGGCGTATCCAGACCATCAGGAACGGAGCCGGATCGTTCCATTTGAACCAGGCCAGTTCCTTTGGCCCGGTCATTGATCGCAGCCAATCGCTGACCGAGAGTTCGCGACGCAGAAGCTGACGCATGCTGGTCAGGCAATCATGGGGCTCGACCACGAACACTCGTCCATCGATCTGCGGCGACCTCCGCATGGGCTGTCCGGTGAGATCGCGATAGAGCGCTCTCGCGACATCGATCCTCTCGCTATCCTCGAACAATCGAAACTGAGCGCCGATGCGCGGGTTGAAGTCCAGCAGCTTGTATTGACCATCTCGTCGATCGAGACGGTAGTCGATGTCCAAGACGCCCGCATAGGGAATCGCCTGGAGAAGGTCTTCGGCCTGCCGAAGGAGCGCGGGGTTCGTGACGGACCTCCCCAGGGTTGTAAAGCCGCCGTCAGCCGGAAAAGAACGGAGCTTCCTGCCCGTGAAGGCAGCCAGGCACTCCGAACTCGCGTTGCAATAGCCGTGAAAGAACCAATCCTCGCCGTCGCCAATGTATTCCTGGATCAGAACGTTGGAAGGAGCCTGCCCGCCTGATTGGCGGCAGATGTCGAGGAGGCCCCGAGGGGAGGAGACAATTGATGTTTTCACCTTCGGCTTCAGCCATGGTTTCGCTGCCTTGACGACCACAGGGAAAGCCGCCTTTTCGACAAACTCCTCGACCTCCGAAATCGTGCTGGGCCATATCGTTTCAGGACAGGGCACGCCAAGCTGCTTGCACAGTCCGTACAGCAGTGATTTGTCGGCGAGGGTGCGCGGAATATCCGGTCGCAGCTCCGGAAATAGAAACCACTGTCGCAATGTGGCCGCTTCTTCGGCGATCAGGATCGCGCCGGCATCGTCCGTTGCAATGAGGATGGTCGGCCGCTTCAGCTTTCGCCCGATCCCTGCCAGCCCTTCCAGCATCTGCGATCTCGGCAGATCCGACGTGTCCCAGACGAATGTCCCGGTCAGATACTTGGAAACGGCGGCGGGTGCGAAGCGGTCCTCGATGACGGTATAGACCGGAACGCCCAACATCCCCAGACTGCGAGCAACACCAAGCCCGCCATGATGGATCACATAGCGGCCGATCTTTAGAACCAGCACCGGAGCGGCTGTCTGACCATTGTTCACAATCGTCATTGACTCAAGCGGTTCGATCGCGTGCGGGAGCAAGTCCGGCGGGGAAGGGCGTGCGAGCACTGCGTAGCTGACGCGCAACGACGCTGGAAATACGTCGAGCCGTGTAGTGCGCGCCCCACAGGAATCGCATCGTCGGCCCGAAATTGTCCGCACTTGCCAGGCCAGTGAAGTACAGGCCCGGGACCGAGGATTCGAAGCCCGACGACAGCGCAGGGGTCTGCTGCGCGCAGCGCAACTCGGACATCAGCCTCCGCCCGAGAAATGGAAGTGATCCGGCGGCAAAGCGATACCCGGTTGCGGCAATGACGTGGTCTGCGGTCAGATCGTGCTGCGTTCCATCCGGTCCCTCGACATGCAGCACCGCCTTGCCGCCTCTTGCTTCGGCTCCCCGCACGCGATGGCCGAGCAGGATCGGCATGCGGCCCTCGATCCGCTCCCTGAGCCACCACGCGCCTGCCGGGCCAAGCACCGCTGGACGTTTTCCGCGACGTGGCCCGTAAACCCGCACCCTGTCGAGGCGTATTTCCTCGGGCAGGTGATAGAACAGGTGGGGAGCCTTGGTGCAGAACCAGGTCTCAAGCCCATTGCCCAGTGGTGATGCCGGCCGTCGGACCCGTTGCCACAGCGATCGTTGCCCTGGTGTCGGGACGCCATTCCACTCGAGTGGTGACCGCCGAACGAGCAGGCGGACCGTCGCCTGTCCCTCGTTCAGGAGCGCTGCCGTCTCGAGCGCGGATTGACCGCCGCCGATGACGACGACGTCGCGCCCTTTGAATTTCCCGAGATCGCGGTGGACGCTGCTGTGCGACAGCATTTCCGCAGGCAACTGCGCCAGCGCCGACGGAACGTGCTCGGCGTGCGCCAGGCCGGTTGCGACAATCACCCTGGTGGCTTTCACGACTTCTCCGGTGGCAAGCTGCAGCTCAAACCGGTTTGATTGTCGCTCCACCATGGAGACCAGCACGTTCTCGACCATGGGGACAAGACGCTGCTGAAACGACAATGCGTATCGGGTGAACGTTTCGAGCGATACCGGCGCACCTCCGTGGGGCACGTAGGGCGATGCCGTCTCGCGGCAGAACTGCTGCAAGGTATAATGCCCGCTCGGATCCGACAGACTCGAGGCGAATCCCTCGGACTTGAGGAACATGCCGACCGGCATCTGCGTTTGCCAGCGATCTATCGGTGGACCGAAGATGCGGAAGTCAACGCCGCAAGATCGCAAGTGAGCTGCCACCGACACGCCGAATGGCCCCGCGCCAATGATGGCGACCGGCAGATCTGACATCATGGCCAAACTGTGCCTCCGGCTGGACCTTCATTGACGCCGCGCCGGCGGATAGTTGCACGCCGCGGCAAGGGAGCAAGGGAAAAGCGGGCAAAGGAGAGGTACCCTGTCCATCGCTGGCGAAGTGCTTTGCGCAGGCAACGGTGAATCGACTACTCCCTCATAGGTACCTCTGAATCCGGGCCTCGGGCGTATGGCTTTCTGTTAGCGTCGATCGGCGGTGCTCGCTTCGACCTGCCCAATGCCCGGACACCATATTCTCCTCGCGTGAATCGCAAGCCAGGCATTGACGGAAAGATCGACCGCTTCTCGCGCCTGGAACACGCGATTTGAAGAACATCAGGCTTTTGGGACAATTGGTTCGCTTCAGTGCAATCGGTCTTGCATTGATCTTGGTGATATTGACGATCGTGCCGGCCGCGGACCGCCCGGAGACTGGTCTGCAGCATGACGTCGAGCATTTTGGCGCCTTCGGGCTGCTCGGCCTGCTGCTCGGTTTCGGATTCCGGGCAGACGCAAAGCCCATGGTGCTCGGCTCAATTGCCTTCGCGGCATTCATTGAAGTCGCCCAGCTCCAGCTGCAGACGCGGCACGCTCGACTCGAGGATTTTCTGATCGATGCCGCAGGACTTTGCGTGGGGCTCCTGATCGGGCGGCTGGTCTCGCGGAGTTACCTCGGGTTCACACCTTCCATGGTCGGACGCGATCCGCCGTCCTCTCACTTAAAAGGGGAGGACCCTCCATGAAAGTAATCGGAGTCGCGTACGGTCATTCCGCGACCGCTGCCGGTGACGGGGACGTTACGCGTCGGCGCGCGCCAGTTTGCCCGCGGCCGTGACATCGAGCCGATCGACGAAGCGGATCACCGCTGGCACCTTGTATGCTGCCAGCGCGTCGTTGCAACGAGCGAGAATCTCGGTGCGGATGCTTTCCTGGCGGCTCGCATCGGTGCCGTCAGCGAGGACGATGTCGGCAATCACGATCGCGCCGGTGATCGGACTCTTGCGCGACCGCGCGCGTGACATCCGCACGGACTCGTGTCGATTGATCACGGCCTCGATCTCCTCGGGATGGACCTTCAGCCCGCCGATGTTGATGATGCCGCCGCGCCGGCCGACGAAGTGGTAGCGCTCGCCGCGCAGCTCGACCATGTCGCCGGTGTCGACGAATCCATCGGCATCGGCAAGCGGCGGCGCGTCGGCACCGACATAGGAGCGCGCCGTGCGTTGCGAACGGATTCGAAGCGAGCCGTCCACCACCTTCATCTCGACGCCGTCGCGGTTCGGTCCGATCAGGTCGGCGGGAAAACCCTCGCGCCCGTCGTCGACCGCGAAGCCGACGCCGGCCTCGGTCGAAGCATAGGCATGACCGATCGACGCATCTGGAAACGCCCGGGCGAGGCCGTCGAGCACTGCCTGGTCGGCGATTTCGCCTGACAGGCGGACATAGCGCGGCGAGAAGCTCGTGGCCGCGCCGCTCATCAGGAGCTTGCGCCAGTGCGAGGGCGTGCCGGACATGTGGGTGACGCCGCCTGCGCTCAGCCGTGCCACGTGATCCGCGATGGCTTCCCCGGGTTCCGACAGCACCATCGATCCGCCGCCAATCACGGCGCGCAGGAAGATCTGCAGGCCACCGTAGCGGCGGATATCGTAGAATGTTGCCCAGGTCGCATTGCGATGGCGGACAGCGCCGTCGGCGGCGATCGCACCGGCCAGACCGTCCAGCGTATGTTGGACGATCTTCGGCAGCCCTGACGTGCCTGAGGTCAGCATCAACCATTCGGTCGCCCGTTCGGTCTTGCATCGCATAGCCGCCCGTTCGGGCAGGCCGACGCCGACGATCAGGCGGGTGCCGGCATCGCATCGAGGATGCGGCCGATCGGTGACGATCGCATCGATCTCGGCAAGCGCAAGCAGGGCCTGGACATGGTCCGGATCGAGGTCGGGTGGGCACAGCAGCATGCGGCGGACGACACCATCGAGTTCGATCATCGCGATCGCGGATTCTAACTGTCCCGACGCGGCCAGCAGCACCGAGCGCCCGGCGAGCGCGCGGAGGTCGCCGGTCAGGCGGCTGTGCCCGAGAATGTCGGTTAGCGATACGCTGTGCCTTGCATCGGAAATCGTGCGGCCCTTCAGCTCCGGGCCGAGAAATTCGCGCAGCGCCAAGACATCAGGCGGGGACATTCTCGTAGGCTCTCACGAACTCACCGACGGTCGACGGGAAGGCCGCATCTTCGGCGATGGTGAACGGATCGACGCCGAGGTCATCCTCAAGCCGCGCGACCAGGATCGCAAACGCCAGAGAATCGAAGCCGGTGTCCAGCAGCGGCAGATCGTCCTGGAGCGGCGGAAGGGTGACCTTCTGTTCTTCGGCGATTTGCTCCATCGCCGAGAAAATTCTCAACTTTACTGACATGAACACCTCACGGTTTTTAATAGCTGGCGTTGCCATCCGGCCCTAGAGCCTGATTCCGCCCTCCACGACGCGTGCGTAGACGGCCGGGTCGATCGAACGATAATCGCCGGTTGCCGGATCACGCAGGAACAGCCGGTCGTCTACGACGGAGGGATCGAACCCCTCGCGGATGAAGCGTTGCTTCTGCTGCTTGAAAGTCTCGGTGGCATCGAGCTCCCGGCAGAATCTGACGAAGACGGGAAGGGCATAGGCCGGGAGCCGGCGCGACAAATGTTCTGCGAAGATCCCGAGATTGAAACGTTGATCCACGACCAGCGCCGCCATACCGGCGCGGCCGTCGGCGCCGGGCACCGCAGCCCCATATGTCGAGGCATCAAGAACGCCGGGGCAATCCCTGATCGCGTCGTTTACCTCGCTGGTCGCGATGTTCTCCCCCTTCCAGCGGAAGGTGTCGCCGATCCGGTCGACGAAATGGAAGTAGCCGTGCGCGTCACGATGCATCAGATCGCTGGTTCGGAACCAGGCGTCACCTTCCGCAAGAACGTTGTGCAGGATTTTCTTCTCGGTCTCGGCTGCGTCCGTGTAGCCCTCGAAGGCACCACCGCCACGATCGGCGCTGCCGATCCGTCCGATTGCCTCGCCGGTCTCGCCGTCAGTGCAGGTGATGCAGAGCCCGTCGCCGCCGCGGAGCGGGCTGCCGGTGTCATCGACCTTCACGATCGCGGCGGGAAAGCGATGCGCCAGCGGCGGCGGGATACGGCCAATCGCGCCGGGCCGTCCCTCGATGTTGAAGAGCGAGAAATTACCTTCGGTCGCGGCGTAGAATTCGAGGATCTGCGGGATCGCGAACCGCTTTGCGAACGCTTCCCAAATGTCGCCGCGCAATCCGTTGCCGACGGCCAGCCGCAGCCGGTGCACGAACTCGAGCCCCGACGCCGGCGCATTCAGGAGATAGCGGCAGAGCTCACCGATATATTGGACGACGGTGCAGTCGAAATACATGATGTCGTCCCAAAAATCTTCCGTCGAGTATCTCTCGGCGATCACGACGGAACCGCCGGCGCGAAGCATGCTGCAGGTCGCGACGACGCCGCCGACCGAATGATGAAGCGGCAGGCAATCGTAGAGACGGTCGTCGACGGAGGCATCTGTCAGCCCGGCAAACCATCCGCCCCAGGTCAGGATGCGGCGATGACTGATGTTTGCCGCCTTCGGCAGCCCCGTGGTGCCCGAGGTGTAGATGAGCAGGGCGCGGCCGCCGATCGTGACACCACCGCGCTCGGCGGAGGACAGCGGGCGCGGATCCGCGGCGACGAGCGCTTCATCCAGATCGGCACCGGCGCTGCCGGGACCCAGTCTCCAGATTTGGGGCACGCGCTTCAGGTGCGGACGGGCGGTTTCGAACGTTTCGATGCAATCGGCGGCAAGTACGATATGGTTGGCGCGCGCAACGTCGATACAATGGGCGAGCGACAGGCCGACCAGTCTTGTGTTGATCAGAGCCACCGTGCCGCCGACGCTGCTGATGCCGAGCCAGCAAGCAATGTAGTCCGGCCGGTTCGGCATCATCAGGCAGACGGTGGTGCCGGCGCGAATTCCGAGGTCCCGGGCCCAGCGTGCATACCGACTGATCCGGGTGCTGAGTTCTGCGTACGTGAAGGATTGGCTATTCGACAGCAATGCGAGGCGTTGAGGCTGCCTTCTCGCCCAGTCTTCCACGACGTCGGCGAACAGCCGTTGCGGCTCGGCCTCGATCCGCGAGGTGAGTTCGATCGCTTTCAGCCAGGCCTTGGCGGCAGAGGGCTTGCGTCTCGGATCGCCACTTTTGGCCGCCGGCTGAGACACATCCGCGCTTGTGATCCGACCATGCGGAAAATTTCGATCCACCGACCGCAAATCCTTCATCCTGACCCGGTGCCGAGCTGGTGGAGGATCATGACCTCCAGCGTCTTCACCGATTGGAAGTTCTCCGGCGTGATCTCGGGCTGTGGCAGGGTGAGGTCGAACTCGGCCTCGACCTTGAGCATCAGCGCGACCATGTCCATCGAGTCCAGTCCGATGTCCACCAGCCGGGAGTCCGGGTGGATATCCGCGATGATTGCGTTCTCTTTCAGGACGCTCCTGACGACGGAAAGAACACGGTCTTGAACGCTGGTGACAAAGCCCTGCATCTCAGTCCCTTCATCGCGCGACGTGACAGAACGTGACCTGACGCTACCTGACCGTGGGGCGGGGTAGTAGTTCCACTTCGGGGGTACTCCATCTTGGGAAAGCGCGCTGCGACGCACCCACCTTTGCGCCACTGCTGCTGCACGCGCCGTCAGTTAGGCTGCCACTCTTGAGTTCGCGCGGAAAAGCGTGTCGACGCGGGTTGGAGACGTCCGACCATCACACGGGAGGCCGAGATATGAACGTGCAGGAAGTCCAGTTCCGCAACTTGGCTGACGAAAGCGGTCGGGGGGCGTTCTCGCGCGACCGCGCCTCATTGCGGCAGCGGGCGGCTGCTGTTGCGGAAGCTGCGGCGACGGAAGCCGACGCGGTCGACCGCGAGGCGCGCTTTCCGCGGAAAGCGATCGACGCGGCGCGCAAGGAGAGGCTGCTGGGCGTCCAGATCCCGATCGAGTTCGGCGGCGAGGGAGCCTCGATCTCGGAGGTGGCCGACATGTGCTACGCGCTCGGCCGCGCTTGCAGCTCCGCCGGGATGATCTTCGCGATGCACCAGACCAAGATCGCGTGCCTGGTTCGCCACGGCGCCGGCAGCCGCTGGCACGAAAGGCTGATGCGCCGCGTGGCGGCCGAACAGCTCCTGCTGGCGTCGTCGACGACGGAGGGCCAGAACGGCGGAAACATCCGTTTCAGCAAGGCCGCGGTGGAGCACGAGGGCGCCGAGATTGCGCTGGTGCGCGACGCGACGGTGATCTCCTACGGCGCGGAGGCGGACGGAATCGTTACCATCGCCCGGCGCGCCGATGACGCAGCCGGGTCCGATCAGGTGATGCTGGCGATCACCCGGGACGATTACACGTTGGAGCCCACGCTCGCGTGGGAGACGCTCGGCATGCGCGGGACCTGCAGCGCCGGCTTCAAGTTGGACTTCAAGGGCTCGGCGGACCAGATATTTCCGGTGGGCTACGACAAGATCCATGCGCAGACCATGACGCCCGTCGCTCACCTGTGCTGGTCGTCGGTCTGGGCGGGAATCGCGGCCGCGGCGGTGGACCGCGCGCAGCTCTTCATCCGCAAGGCGGCACGCGGAGCCGGCGGCAGCATGCCTCCCGGCGCGGCGCATTTCACCTCGGCCAGGATGACGCTGAACAAGTTGCGCGCCATCATCGCCGCGACCCTGGAGTCCTATGCAGCCCGCGAACACGACGAGCGTGCGCTGTCGTCCGTCGATTTCCAGTCCTCGATCAACTTGCTCAAGGTGGAGGCCTCCGAACTCGCTGTCGCAGCCGTCATGCACGCGATGCGCGCCTGCGGCCTGTCCGGCTATCGCAACGACACCGACGTCAGCGTCGGCCGCCTTCTGCGCGACGTGCTGTCGGCGCCGATCATGATCAACAACGACCGCATCCTTGCCAGCATGGGTGCGGCCACTCTGATGAGCGCGGTCCCGGCGTCGTTGCGCGATTGATTCTCGAACGGAAGGAGTTTGATGTGAACGTGGCCATGTTTGCTGCACAGGCAGAAACGGTTTCGTCTCCGCCCGATCCGCTGGATCATCTCGCCGATAAATTGTTCCACGAGATGGGGTCTCCGGGAGTCTATGGCCGCACCGTACTGTACGAAGACATCGTGGAGAGGCTTGCGGCGCTGATCACGCGCCATCGCGAGCCCGGCACCGAGGTCTTCCGATTCCCGCCCGTTATGAATCGTACGCAGCTCGAGCGCTCGGGTTATCTGAAGAGCTTTCCGAACCTCCTCGGTTGCGTCTGCGGTCTGCACGGCACTGAAACCGAGGTCGATGCAGCGGTAAGCCGCTTCGATGCCGGCGGCGACTGGACCGTGTCGCTGTCCCCGGCCGACCTCGTGCTGTCGCCGGCTGCTTGCTATCCGGTCTATCCGATCGCGGCGCGTCGCGGTCCCGTACCGGTGGAAGGCTGGCGCTTCGACGTCGCTGCCGATTGCTTCCGTCGCGAGCCCTCGCGCCATCTCGACCGGCTGCAGTCCTTCAGGATGCGCGAATATGTCTGCATCGGCAGCGCCGACCACGTCTCGGCGTTCCGGGAGCGCTGGATGGTGCGTGCCCAGGAGATCGCCCGCGCTCTCGGGCTGGCCTTTCGGGTCGACTACGCCAGCGATCCCTTCTTCGGTCGGGTCGGCCAGATGATGGCGGTGAGCCAGAAGCAGCAGTCGCTGAAATTCGAGTTGTTGGTGCCTCTGCGCTCCGAGCAGCACCCGACCGCCTGCATGAGCTTCAACTACCATCGGGATCACTTCGGGATCACCTGGGACATCAAGGAGTCGTCCGGCGAGCCGGCCCACACCGCCTGCGTGGCATTCGGCATGGATCGACTTGCCGTCGCTATGTTCCATACCCACGGCACGGAGGTCGCCGAATGGCCGACGGCGGTGCGCGACCTGCTTGGCTTCCCCCAGGTCGGCCGGTAGGGGGCGTCAGCGTTCGAGGAAGTTCGATGCACATGAGAAATCCAGAGGTTGCCCGGGACCGAAGCGCTGAACGGCCGGCCTCCATGAAAAGAGAAACGCTCGCCATTCACGGCGGCTACGAGATCGAGCCGACCACCAAGTCGGTCGCGGTTCCGATCTACCAGACCGCCTCATACGCCTTCGACAGCGCCGATCATGGCGCCGCGCTGTTCAATCTCGAGGTCGACGGCTACCGCTACACCCGGATCGGCAATCCGACCAACGCGGTGCTGGAGCGTCGCGTCGCGGCGCTTGAAGGAGGCATCGAGGCGCTCAGCGTGGCGTGCGGCCAGGCTGCGATGCACTATGCGGTGACCAACATCACGGAGATGGGCAGCAACATCGTTTCGGTTCCGCAGCTCTACGGCACCACGCACACGCTGTTCGCGCACATCCTGCCGAGGCAGGGCATTACGGTCCGCTTCTCGGAAGACGACCGGCCGGCGAGCATGGAAAGACTGATCGACGACAACACGCGGGCGGTGTTCTGCGAGAGCGTTGGAAACCCGGCCGGGAACGTCTGCGACATCGAAGGGATGGCCGAGATTGCCCACAGGCACGGAGTGCCGTTGATCGTCGACAACACGGTACCGACACCGATTCTGCTCAGGCCGATCGAATACGGCGCTGACATCGTGGTCGAGTCGCTGACGAAATTCATGGGCGGGCACGGCACCACGCTCGGCGGCATCATCGTCGACGGCGGCAAGTTTCCATGGGCAGAGCATCGCCGGCGCTTTCCGATGATGAACGAGCCCGAGCATTCGTACCACGGACTGATTTTCGCGGAGCGCTATGGCGCTGCCGCCTACATCGCGCGCTGCCGCGCGGTCTCGCAGCGAACCACCGGCTCAATTCTCGCGCCGCTGAGCGCCTTCCTGCTGCTGCAGGGCATCGAGACCGTCGCGGTGCGGATTGATCGGCACGTCGAGAACGCCGAGAAGGTCGCGCGCTTCCTGCGCGACGACCGCGGCGTCGCATGGGTGAACTATGCGGGCTTTCGCGACAATCCTTATCACGCGCTGACGCAGAAATATCTGGGTGGCCGAGCGTGTTCGCTGCTGACCTTCGGCGTTGCGGGAGGGTTCGAGGCGGGCAAGCGGTTCTACGACGCGCTCAAGCTGGTCAAGCGGCTGGTCAATATCGGTGACGCGAAGTCGCTCGCCTGTCACCCGGCGTCGACCACGCACCGGCAGATGTCACTCGCGGAGCAGGAAAAGGCCGGAGTGCGGCCGGAGATGATCAGGCTAAGCGTCGGAATCGAACATGTGGACGATATCGTTGCCGACCTGGATCAGGCGCTCCGCGCCGCAGATTGAGTTTAGTCAGAGATGAGGCATTTCCCATGCCTGTCCTAATCGACGTCGACGCCGACGACCACCACCTGCTCTTGAGAGCACCGAACGGAGGCGCCGCCGCAGTGGCGTCGCCGGGAAACCGGGTGGAGTGCCTGGAGATCGGCCTGATCAACAACATGCCGGATGCTGCCTTGATGTCCACCGAGCGCCAGGTGTTCGATCTGCTCGGCGCGGCGGCTGGAAGGCTCCTGGTCAGACTGCATTTCTATACGATGGAGACGACGCCCCGATCGGACTGGGGGCGCGATTATGTGCGTCGGTACTACCGCGGCACCAACGATCTGCTGGACCTGCGTCTGGACGGAGTGATCGTGACCGGCACCGAACCCAGAGCCACCAACCTGACGGAAGAGCCCTATTGGAGCAACTTCGTCCAACTCATGGACTGGGCCGCGGAGAATACCGTGTCGTCGATGTATTCCTGTCTCGCCGTTCATGCAGCTGCCCTGCACATGGACGGCATCGAGCGCCACAAGCTGCCCGCCAAATGCATCGGTGTCTTCCCTCAAACGAAGACGAGCAATCATCCCCTGATGCACGACGTTCCAAAGACCTTCAGGATGCCGCACGCAAGGTGGAACGAGGTGCAAGAGGCGGCACTCGCAAGCTGCGGGTATTCCATTCTGACCAAATCCGCGGAAGCCGGCGCCGATTGTTTCGTCAAACAGCAGAAGAAGAGCCTTTTCGTCCATTTCCAGGGCCATCCGGAATACGAGACCCAGACCCTGTTGGGCGAATACAGAAGGGACATGGGTCGCTTCCTTCGAGGCGAGAACGACGTCTGTCCGACGATACCGAAAGGCTATTTCGATACGGAATCGGAAGAGATCGTGACCGTCTTCCGGCGACAAGCCCTCTCGGACCGACGTCCGGAGATTTTCGCGGATTTCCCGGCCGATCGACTGGCGAGGGATCTGCGAAATCCCTGGCATGAGCCTGCCAGGCGCATCTACCGCAACTGGCTTTTGTACATGGCATCACAGCGTGCCGCACGCTCGCGGCCATTTGCTGCAACGGAAGGTGCCGACCGACGCCGGATCCGGACAGTTTCCGTTGAAGCCGGGTCGGATCCGATGACGGAGCTCGGACCATGAGCCGATGCGGCGAGATCACAATAGCCGATCGTTGCCGATCTTGTGAGCGGCCGCTGTGCGCGCCGTTCGCGCGACCACCGAGGCGTTGTCTCGCTCATCTATCGAAGGGGCAATAACCATGTCCGGACGGCGCAGCAGTGTCAGAGCGCGTCAGATCGACGATGCCAGGGCCACGCGTACGATATCAGACAGAAACACGAGAACGGCGCACCGTTATCCGCCGGAGGCCGACGAACCATACAGCGCGGCTCAAGATCTCCTGAGTTGGATGGACAATCACGTCAAGCGATATGGCGCCATCTATAAAGCCTCCGTCTATGGTTCCAGCGTATATGTGATCAGTGCCCCCGAATACGCAGAGCACGTCCTTCGTAAGAATTGGGAGAACTACAAAAAGGGTCTGGCGATCAAACGTATCGCGTGGCTCCTCGGTAACGGCCTTATGGTAAGCGAAGGAGAATTCTGGAAACGTCAGCGCCGGATGATCCAACCGGCATTCCGCCACGACGCTATCGGAGCGTTGAGTGACGTGATGATTGCGGCCAATGTGGCATTGCTTGAAAGCTGGAAGCAGGCAGCTCGAGAAAAAAGAAGTGTCAATGTCACCCGCGACATCAGCCGCATGGTCGCGGAGTCGGTTCTCATGGCTATCTTTGGAGCCGACTATGAACAGGTGCGCTCGCATTTCAGAATTCTGACCGACGAATCCGCGCGCAACCTCCAGTTCGCGGAGGAGTTCAGGTCTTTGGGAGCAATCGTGAGCCGGGTTGCCGCTGAAAGGCGGAAAAAGAACGTCAAGTCCACCGACATGATTGGCATGCTTATGGAAGCACGCGACCGAGACAGCGGCCAGGTCATGCCGGACCGCCAATTGGTCAACGAGATCTTGACCCTGATCGTGGCCGGACACGAAACGACGGCTTCCACTTTGAATTGGGTTTGGTACTTGCTCTCCCAACACCCGAAAGTTGAGGAGAAGCTATGGAAGGAGCTCAATGACCTACCTAGCGAAGTTACCGACCTTAATGATCTCAGAAGATTTACCTACACCCGACACATTCTCGAAGAGGCGCTACGCTTGTATCCGCCCGGCTGGCTGATGACGCGTAGAGCGCTGAAGGACGATTACCTTGGCGACTATTTCGTGCCTGCCGGAACCGAAATCTATATTTCAACTTACCATATCCAGCGGCACCCAGACCGTTGGGAGGCAGCAGATTGTTTCCGTCCGGATCGCTTCGGTCCCGCATTTTCACCGGAACGACGACCGCAAACCTTGCTCCCGTTTTCCATAGGACCCAGGAACTGTATCGGTGAAGCCTTTGCGCGGCTCGAAATGCAGATCCATTTGATGACGATCGCCAGACAGCTGCGGCTGAGTTACGATGAAGAGAAGCCACCCGAGCTGGAAGCCGAGGTGAATTTGCGCAGCAAGCGTGAGTTCATCATGGTGCCGGAGATCAGAGTGCCGGCGAATGGCTGCGAAATGTAAACCAGAGCGAACCAGGGAGTCCGGACGGCATATAGGCCGGAACGGAAATCGCCAGCAGTCATGGCGATGGCTGCCGGAGAGCGAAAGCCTCAGGGGCCAATCCCCAGCAACGAGACTTCTGTATAGGCTAGATCTCCCAGGCGCGGGCGATCCGATCCGCAGAAAAACCTATTGGCTCGTCCTGCGAAGTATTTGCCAACCAGCCCGCGAACCGGGCCGTTCGCGTCGAGCAACACCAAAAAACGTCCAGAATGCCGGGCAAGATATAAACCGACCGGCCGCGCGAAGCGCACAAAGTCATCCACATCGCGGCAATAGACAAGCTGCCAACAGGGAACCCGCTTGACCCGTTGGCTACGAAATACCAAGGGATACGTGCCTTGAGACGTAAGGCACAACAGACTCGTGCATCCGCAATTTGCGTGCTCGAGCAGCAGCTCGCGATCATGTGGATCCAGCAGAACATCGAGCTTGGTTCGCACATCGACGATGCTGACAGGTGCCTCCTTGGCAGCTCGACTGAACAAGGGGACTGAAACAAACAGTCCATCGCAATATCTGACGTAGTTCAGGGCTTCCATCACGCGAAATGTATGTTGTGCCGGCGTGAGGTTGAGGACCGTGGCGTCCTTGAAATCGGAGGCTTTTCTTATGAGCAGGGGGGCGTACAGCCTGAATGCCGGATCGACATACAAGCCGAAACCATTGCCACGGATTTTTGCTTCACCGTTTTCCCAAACTGTCGAAAATATCAAAAGCAGAATGCCAACAAGCTCGCCGTCGTTGTCGACGACGTATCCATACCGTGGAAAATCTCCTGCGGGCAGCGGTCGGTCGCTCAAACAGGAGAAAATGTCCTCCCAGAAACGACGGGGGCGGACGGGGCCGGACCCTGACCCATATCCTCGGGTCAGCAGATCTGTCGCCGCAGGGATGTCGGCGTGAGTTATGGGTCGGACCTTGATGCGGGGCACAAACTGCAAACCTGACATATCGCCGCGATGAGCCGAATTGAAATGGAAGTCTTCGGCGTCAGCAGCCTATCGATTGACGAGATGCTCATTACCAGTGTGTTTCAATCGTCGGATTCAAGAGTACGCGCGCGCTCGAATTCCAGAACGCCAGGACCCCACAGGCACTTCCAACGAATCTTGCCAGTGCTCTTTGGCCAGAAGATGCGAAACTTGAGGGCGGCCGGCGGAAGCATTGAGGACGCAGATCCAAGCTCGCTTTCGGGCGGCTGAAGTTGTTCCAACAAATCATTCAAAGCCAAATCCTGGGTGTCTCCATAGCCGACCACGGTTCTCTCACAATTGATGTACTGTGTGTCGGAAGAACCAGCCATTGGCCATGCCTCGATGGAGCGAACCAGCCATGAACCACAATCGTGCAAGCGGGTTCTGACTTCCTTCATTTGCGACAAATTCGCGGAGAAGCGTACCTCTCCGCAGCCCGGGTCAATAGCTGTACTTCGGGGGTACCTCGCTCGGGAGTGCGCGCGTTGCAGACATCCACCTCCGCCGAGTGCTATTCTCTCCAAACCGCGTGCTGGTTGCGGCAGCGAGTGGGCGCCATCGCGGAGGCTGCGACAACCGCGCGCATCCCACGGAGGGCCACCGACGCGTCGGACCGTAACCCGATCGCCGACATGGAAGGTCGTCATGTTTCCCGACATCAAACCCGTCAGCTATTCGCAAACGTGGACATTCTTCCAGGGCGCGTGGCACGAGGGCAATTTGCCGATCATGGGGCCTCGCACCCATGGGCTCTGGCTCGGCTCGACCGTGTTTGATGGCGCGCGCGCCTTCGAGGGCGTCACGCCCGACCTTGATCGCCATTGCGCCCGCGTCAATCAATCCGCGGTCAATTTCGGGCTCAGGCCGATCATCGATCTCGACACGTGGCTGGGTCTGGCGCGCGAAGGCATCAAGCGCTTCCCGCCCGACGCCGAGCTTTACATCCGCCCGATGTATTGGCCGCAGAACGGCGTCGGCGGCGGCGTGCTGTTCGATCCAGATACGATGGACTGGTGCCTTTGCATCTACGAGGCGCCGCTGCCGAAGCATGTCGGCAACGCAATCACGTTGTCGCCGTTCCGCAGGCCGACCGCCGAATGCGCGCCGGTCGCTGCCAAAGCCTCCTGCCTCTACCCGAACTGTTCGCGCGCACTGATCGAGGCAGCCTCGCGCGGCTTCCAGAACTGTCTGATGTTGGACATGCTCGGCAACGTCGCCGAGTTCGGCAACGCAAACGTGTTCATGGCGAAAGACGGTGTGGTCTACACGCCGGCGCCGAACGGAACCTTCCTCAACGGTATCACCCGGCAGCGAGTGATCGAGCTGTTGCGCGGCGAGGGCGTCGCTGTGGTGGAGGCCACGCTGCGCTATGCCGATTTCCTTGCCGCGGACGAGATCTTCTCGACCGGCAATTTCGCCAAGGTCATGCCGGTGATCCGGATCGACGACCGGCAGCTTGCGCCCGGACCGTTCTATGCACGTGCGCGGAAGCTCTATTGGGATTTCGCGCACGCTATCAGACTGGCGGCGTGATGATGATGACCTTCCAGGGGGATCGTGTTGCATGGCTTTTCGAGTTGCCGACCTGATCGTGGATGCGATGGTCGCGCACGGCGTTGATCGTGCCTTCGGTGTCCCCGGCGAAAGCTTCCTTGCGCTGCTTGATGCCCTCTTCGAACGCAACGAGATCGACCTCGTGACCTGCCGCCACGAGGGCAGCGCGAGCCTTGCCGCGGTTGCCGACGCCAAGCTCACCGGCCGGGCGGGCGTGGTCATGACAAGCCGTGGACCGGGCGCGTGCAACGCAGCGCTTGGTCTGCATGTCGCGTCCCAGGAGGCGATACCCCTCATACTGCTGGTCGGTCAGGTCGATACGCCCGACCTGAACCGTGATGCCGTGCAGGAGGTCGACACCAAGCGGGTGTTCGGCGGCCTCATCAAATGGTCGACCAGGATCGATGCAGCGCACCAGGTCCCGGAGATGATGGCGAGGGCATTTTCCGTGGCGCTTGGCGGCACGCCTGCGCCGGTTGCGATCGAGCTTCCGCAGGACGTTCTCGAGATGGCGGCCGGTTCACTCTCCGCCACCGTTCACGGTGTCGCGCGAGCGGAGCCTAGTCAGGCCGCCGTGGAACAAACGGCCGACCTGGTCGGCAAGGCGGAGAGACCTGTTCTGCTGGTCGGGGGCGAGTGCCGAACCGCGGAGTTTCGTCGCGATCTGATCGCACTGAGCGAACGCTGGAATGTGCCGGTCGCGGCCACCTGCAAGATGCAGGACCAGTTTCCGAACGATCACCGGCTCTGGATCGGCCAGCTTGGCTTTTTCACCTCGACAGCGCTTGTCAAACTGTTTGAGCGGGCGGATCTGATCGTCGCAGTCGGAACGCGGCTTGGCGATCTGTCCTCCCAGGGATTTCGGTTTCCGCGACAGGCGTCGACCCGCCAGCCTCTGGTTCACGTCTATCCTGATCCAAACGCGATCGGGACCCACTTCCAGACCGATCTGCCGGTCGTCGCGTCGGCGCATTCGTTCCTGAAGTCCTGGCTCGAAGTGCCGGTCGTGTCGCACGAGCGCGGCGGGTGGATCGAGGCAGTAACGAAAACGCGGGAGGCGGTGCACGCATGGCCCGAGCAGCGTATCCCCGACGCCGACGTGCTAGGGTATGCGGTCGCGGCCATCGCCAGGCGCTTCCCGGCGGACGGCATCGTCACGACCGACTCCGGCAACTTTGCCGCCTGGGTTCACCGCATATTCCGCCTTCAGCCTTCGGCTCGAATGCTCGGCTCCGCCTGCGGCGCCATGGGCAGCGGTGTCCCTTCGGCACTGAGCGCGGCATTGCGTTTTCCGAACCGTCAGGTGATCGCGTTTTGCGGCGATGGCGGCTTCCTGATGACCGGGAACGAGCTGGCAACGGCCGTCGCCCGCAGGCTCAACATCAAGATCGTGATCTCCAACAACCGATCCTACGGCACGATCCGGTCGTATCAAGAGAAGGCGTTTCCGAAGCGCCCCTGGGGGACGGACCTCTCGAACCCCGACTTCGCGGCCCTTGCCCGGGCATTCGGCGCCCAGGGCTACACCATCACGAATGCGGCACATGCGGCTGATGTCGTCGCGGAAGCCATGGCGGCTAGAGGCCCGGTGGTGGTCGAAGTTCAGTCCGATGTGCGTCAAACCATCGACCGATCTCTCGCTGCGGCGTCGGGCTGACGCACTTGACGGCGCCGGCGGGGGCCTAGAGCACCGCAGGGATCAGGCGACGCCGATCTATGCCTTTGATCGATGTGCTGCCGAGATCGTTGGATCAGTGTCCGCCACCAGTCGCCAAAGCTCGACCACATGGGCTTCCGCCAGCTCTTTGGTACACTCCTTCGCGGAGAGGTCGTCGGTGACGTCAAGGCTGAGCACGCCGTTCACCTGGCCGTGTTCGCCGAAAATGTAGACACGATATTGCGGCATCCGTTGTCCCCAATCAATGATACGAACACTACTGCAACCTTGGCAGTCAGACCTTGGCGCAATGGACACTCAGCCGTGACGGCGCGCACGCCTGGACCGCGCCGGGAGGTCCGGAAACTGCATGCCGCGGTACCCGCCGGGATTCTGCAACTGCCAGCGCCAGTGGTCGGTACACATCTGCTCGAGGGACCGTGCCGAGCTCCAATCCAGCGCCTGTTTCGCAAACGTCGGGTCGGCGTAGCAGATGGCGACATCCCCGGTGCGGCGCTCCGCGATTTCATACGGGACTACTCTGCCGCTCACCGCCTCGAACATCCGAACCACTTCCAGAACGCTGTTGCCCTTGCCCGTTCCAAGATTGACCGTGAGCAGGCCAGGCTGCGTCAGGTGGCGCAACGCGCTGAGATGACCGGATGCGAGATCGACGACATGAATGAAGTCGCGGATTCCCGTACCATCCGGCGTGTCATAGTCGCAGCCATAGACCAGCAGCTTCTCCCTTTGCCCGGCGGCGACCTGCGACACCAACGGCAGAAGGTTGTTCGGAACGCCCAGCGGGTCCTCTCCGATGAGCCCGCTTTCGTGCGCACCGGCCGGATTGAAGTAGCGCAGGATGCCGATCCGCCAGTCGGCGTCGGACCTGTAGAGATCCTTCAGCATTTCCTCGATGAAGAACTTCGTGCGGCCGTATGGATTTGCCGGTCCGAGCGGGTGTTTCTCGTCGAGCGGCAGGTACGCGGGATTCCCGTAGACGGTCGCGGACGAGCTGAAGACAAGTGTCTTCACGCCGGCCCGCTTCATGGCGGATACGAGCCGCATCGTCCCAAAGACATTGTTCTCATAGTACACCATGGGTCGGGCATTGGACTCGCCCACTGCCTTCAGGCCGGCAAGGTGAACGACCGCGGTCACGCCGCAGCTGCAGAGAATGTCGTAGATGGCCGCTTCGTTGCGAATGTCGGCTTGTCTGAAGATCAGCGATCGCCCGCAGATGGATTGCACCCGCTCGAGCGAGGCCTTGTTGCTGTTGGAGAGATCATCGACGACGACGACATCGAACCCGGCGTCGAGCAACGCAACACAGACATGGGACCCGATGTAGCCGGCGCCGCCGGTCAACAAGATCATCTCGGACACTTTCCGTGTGCGCTGGCGAAGAGCGAATCCTGGCGGTCGCCGCCGTTGCGCAGCTTCGTCTCTTGCCTGTTGCGAGCCGACAATCGTCCTTCCATGTGAACCTCGCCGGAGGCTGAGGGCAATAGCCCCGACGGGCTACTCCCTCACGCGGCTCGCGGCATCCGGCGCGGTTGGCTGCTGCTCGCAGCAGTTCGGGACTTGGCGCCAATGCCTAATTGGTATTTGAACCGACCAGCCCGGGGAGAGATACGTCAGGTGCGTCCTGGTATTGTAGGGAGATCTCGACGGTGTCGCCCGGCTGCAACTCGGTATCCTCGCCGGCGATGACCTGCTCCTGCCCTTTGTCGCCCTTTCGAATGATGACGATCTTGGGTTTGCTGCCGGATCCCTGTACGAGTTGTGATCTCACCATCGCCGTGTATGCGAGCTTCTCGCCGACGCTCTGCAGTTTTTCGCGAATTTGGTTGAGCTTTACACTGGTGTCTTGCAACTCTCGGAGCAGATCTAGTCTGCGCACGTCGTCGAGCTTGGTAAGCTTTCTGGTCATGTCGTCCTGTTGCTGCTTGACCTGCGACAGACGCGCGGAGGTCTGCAGTTTCCGGGTCGATGACAGCAGCACCGCGCGCCGTGCGTCC
>Ga0153933_1000112_pt1 | contig 44319 bp, 45 predicted proteins | sample TSNJ017MetaG_FD_102275 | JGI IMG/M metagenome (GOLD analysis project Ga0153933, IMG submission 102275) | Attine ant fungus gardens microbial communities from New Jersey, USA - TSNJ017 MetaG | ecosystem: Host-associated > Fungi > Mycelium > Unclassified | place: USA: New Jersey, Wharton State...
GCATCGGGACGCGATATACGCCGCCTGACCAGCTACGCGTCCGTGTTCCCGACTTCAGAGAAAGCCAACATGGTGGTGCGTTTGCTGGCGGGACTCGGCGCGCTGGGCGTCGATCGTGTGCTGACGTTGCGCGACCGCACCGGCGTCGCTGCGCTGCTGCTGCGCGCGCTCGACACCCATGCGGCGGTCGGTGGGCAGCAGCGCTGGCCCGCGGTCGATTTCATCGATCTACCGATCACCGACAGCGTCGCCGACACGCATGCAGGTGTCGCCGCGATGCTGCGCGCCGGTGTGGAACTGATCGCGGTGCTCGGCGGCGACGGCACGCATCGCGCGGTGGCCGCGCATTGCGGCCGGGTGCCGCTCCTGACGTTATCGACCGGCACCAACAACGCCTTCCCCGATCTGCGCGAGGCGACCGTCGCCGGACTCGCCGGCGCGCTGGCGACCTCCGGCGCCGTGCCGGCCGAGGTGGCCTTCACGCGCAACAAGCGGCTCGTGGTGCGCTGCGTCGCCGGTCCCAATCGCGGCCGCTCGGAGATCGCGCTCGTAGATGTCTGCGTGAGCCGGCAACGCTTCGTCGGCGCTCGCGCGATCTCCGAGCCGTCCGATATCGAAACGCTGTTCCTCACCTTTGCCTCGCCCGACGGTATCGGCCTGTCGTCGATCGGCGGCGCGTGGGCGCCGGTCGAGCGTACGGCGGCGCATGGCCTGCATCTGCGTTTCGCGCGGCACGGCGAATCCGGCGTGCCGCTGGTCGCGCCGATCGCGCCGGGCCGCGTCGAGCGGGTGCTGATGCGCACCTGCGAGCGTTTCGAAGTCGGCGGCTGGATGCCGCTCGAGACGGAGCGCGGCACGCTCGCCTTCGACGGCGAGCGCGAAATCGAACTCGAGCGCGGCGACCAGTACGAAATCTCGCTCGACTGGGACGGACCGCTCACCGTCGATGTCGAACGCACGCTGCGTTACTCGGCGTCGCGGCAACTGGTTCGGGAAGTGGCAAATGGCGTTGCACAGCACACGTAGGTAGCGGTGGACAGACAGGGCATTCATTTCAAGGAGACACACCATGTCGGTTTCAACGGATTTGAGCAAGGACGAATTGCTGAAGGCGTATCGGATGATGCGCACGATCCGCGAGTTCGAGGAGCGCCTGCACGTGGAGTTCGCAACCGGCGAAATACCCGGTTTCGTGCATTTGTACGCGGGCGAAGAGGCGTCGGCGGTCGGCACGATGCTGCATCTGAACGACGCGGACTATGTGGCGACCACGCATCGGGGCCACGGGCATTGCATCGCTAAAGGCGTGGACGTGCGCGGCATGATGGCCGAGATCTACGGTCGCAAAGCCGGGGTGTGCCACGGCAAAGGCGGCTCGATGCACATTGCGGATCTGTCGAAGGGGATGCTCGGCGCGAACGGCATCGTCGGCGCGGGCGGCCCGTTGATCTGCGGGGCGGCGCTCGCGGCCAAGTACAAGAAGTCCGGCGGCGTGGGCGTGTGCTTCTTCGGCGACGGCGCGTCGAATCAGGGCGTGATCTTCGAGTCGATGAACCTCGCCTCGGTGTGGCGCTTGCCGGCGATTTTCGTGGCGGAGAACAATGGTTACGCGGAAGCGACTTCGTCGACGTGGTCGGTGGCGACCGACAACATCGCAGACCGCGCGAGCGGCTTCGGCATGCCGGGCGTGATCGTCGACGGCTTCGATTTCTTCGCGGTGCACGAAGCGCTCGGCGAAGCGATCGAAAGGGCGCGTCAGGGCGGCGGCCCGACGCTCGTCGAAGTGAAATTCTCGCGTTATTTCGGCCATTTCGAAGGCGATGCGCAGACTTATCGCGCACCCGGCGAAGTTCAGAAACTGCGCGACGAGAAAGACTGCCTGAAGCGTTTCGAGGAGCGCGTGGTGCGCGCGGAGATGCTCACCGCGGCTCAGTTGCGCGGCATCGATGCGGAGGTGAAGAGCTTGATCGACAGCGCCGTGAGCGAAGCTAAAGCCGCGCCGTTGCCCACCGCCGAGGACCTGTTGAGCGACGTGTACGTGTCCTATCCGTAACGCATCGGTTGCATACCTAAACGATCCAGGAGATAGACATGGCACGCAAGATCACCTTCTCTCAGGCAATCAACGAAGCACTGAGTCAGGAAATGGCCCGCGATGAAACTGTCATCGTGATGGGCGAGGACAACGCCGGCGGCGCCGGCTCGCCCGGCGAGCAGGATGCATGGGGCGGCGTACTCGGTGTGACGAAAGGCCTGTTTCACAAGTATCCGGGCCGTGTGCTCGATACGCCGCTCTCCGAGGGCGGTTATATCGGCGCGGCAGTGGGTGCGGCGGCGTGCGGCATGCGGCCGGTGGCAGAGTTGATGTTCATCGATTTCATGGGCGTCTGCTTTGACCAGATCTTCAATCAGGCCGCGAAATTCCGTTATATGTTCGGCGGCAAGGCGGTCACGCCGGTCGTGATTCGCGCGATGCAGGGCGCCGGCTTGCGAGCGGCCGCGCAGCATTCGCAAATGTTGACCTCGCTGTTCACGCATATCCCCGGTTTGAAAGTGGTGTGTCCGTCCACGCCTTATGACGCGAAAGGCCTCTTGATTCAGGCGATCCGCGACAACGATCCGGTGATCTTCTGCGAGCACAAGCTGCTATACGGACGCGAAGGTGACGTGCCGGAAGAGTCGTATGCGATTCCGTTCGGCGAAGCCAATGTGGTGCGTGAGGGTAACGACGCGACGATCGTCACGTATGGGCGCATGGTGCACTACGCCACGGAGGCCGCGGAAAAACTCACGAAGGACGGCATCGACGTGGAGGTGATCGATTTGCGCACCACCTCGCCGCTCGACGAGGAGACGATCCTCGAGAGCGCGGAGCGGACCGGCCGCGTGGTGGTGGTCGACGAAGCCAACCCGCGCTGCTCGATGGCCACCGATATTTCCGCACTGATCGCGCAACGCGCGTTTCATTCGCTGAAGGCGCCGATCGAAATGGTGACCGCGCCGCATACGCCCACGCCGTTCGCCGGCGTGCTCGAGGACATGTACATCCCGTCGGCCCAGCAGATTGCCGACGCCGTGCTGAAAGTGCGAGGCTAAGCGATGCCGATTCATATGATTACGATGCCCAAGTGGGGCCTGTCGATGGAGCACGGACAGGTGAACGGCTGGCTCAAGGCGATCGGCGACCGGGTCGCCAAAGGCGATGAGATCCTCGACGTGGAGACGGACAAGATTGCGTCGGGCGTCGAATGTGCGTTCGACGGCATCTTGCGGCGGCAGATCGCGCAGGAGGGCGACACCCTGGCCGTCGGCACGTTGCTCGCGGTGGTGGCCGACGCCGAAGCCGGCGAGGCCGAGATCGATGCCGCGGTGGAAGCGTTCCAGCGCGACTTCGTGCCGGCCAGCGCGGAAGCGGGCGAAAGCGGGCCACAGCCTGAGAAAGCGCAGATCGGCGGACGCACGGTGCGCTATCTGAAGCTGGGCGAGGGCGGCACACCCGCAGTGCTGATTCACGGCTTCGGTGGCGATCTGAACAACTGGCTGTTCAATCACGCCGATCTCGCCGCGCATCGCACCGTGTGGGCGCTTGATTTGCCGGGTCACGGCGAGTCGGGCAAAGCCGTCGAGAGCGGCAGTGCGCAGGAACTGGCGGATGCCGTGATCGCGTTCATGGACGAGCGCGGCATCGAACGTGCGCATCTGATCGGCCATTCGATGGGCGCGCTAGTGGCGATGACGGTGGCCGATCAGGCGCCCACGCGCATTGCTTCGCTCTCCTTGATTTCCGGTGCGGGTCTGGGCAAGGAGATCAATGGCGCTTACATCAACGGCTTCACGGAAGGCAGCAATCGCAATGCGCTCAAGCCGCAACTGGCGAAGCTGTTCGCCGATCCGTCGCTCGTCACGCGTCAGCTCGTGGAGGATATCGTCAAGTACAAGCGGCTCGAAGGCGTGCAGGAGGCGTTGCGCAAGATTGCTGCGTCCGCATTTGAGGGCGACGCGCAGCGCGCGGGCTATCGCGACCGGCTGGCGGGGCTCGCGCCGCGCGTCCTGGTGATCTGGGGGGAGGGCGATCAGATCATCCCGGCTTCGCATGCGCAGGGGCTGCCGGGCGAGGTCCGCGTGCATGTGCTCGAGGGCAAAGGGCACATGGTGCAGATGGAAGCGGCGTCGGAGGTGAATCGTTTGCTGAACGAGTTTCTGGAGGGGTGAGATACGCGCCGTGCCGCGGGGCGGGCACGGGTGTCGCTGCGCCTGGGCGGTTTGCCACGCGCGGCGGCAACAAACTTGCGCGGAGTCCCTTGAAACAACAAACCCCACAGGCACGAGGCTCTTGCGGGGTTGGGAGTAGAACTTGACGAAACGATTGACTGGTGCCAGGGCCGGAATGGAATAGTTTTGCTAAATACATGATTTTCAATGGACGAGGAAAGGTCCGCTGGCACTGGTACCCCCATAAGTACCCCCGTACGTTGCTGGCTGACCCTGCTGTCATGTGAACGCGTCGTGACGATGGATGTACAGACTCGTGCGACTCAGTGTGTCACACGTGCCAAGCATCATCCATCGCGCGCGTCAATGAAAAAACGCCCCGGCGCTTGCTAGGCGTCCGGGGCGTGTACGGCTGGAAAATAAGCTGTGGCGTAGCTATGACCGCACGCGGTCGCTTACCGGCGTGGCTTCGGAGCCATGCCTGCTTCGACGAGCCATGTAGGCGTTTGCGATATTGCGCCTTTGCGGCTGAGAACTTCAGCCAATGGCGTATCACCGGCTAGCTGATTCGGGCAGTCGAGATTAACTCCACGCTGCCGAAAATATGCCTTATGGCGCGTTCTTGTTGCTTCCGAATATACCAAACGCCAGTCCACGCCCAGTTTGTGTAAGGCGAGAACCGGACGCATACGGTCGTCAATATTTTCAAAATCTTCATCCGAAATAGGTCCAAAGGATATTCCTTCCAACGGAAGGCGATGGAAGTATTTTTTGAATACCTCTTTCGCTGTTTCACGCGTCCAGTCGCTCACGTAAGATAAACCCAGTTTTCTTAGCTCCGCGCTTCGAAGGCGAACCTCGATTCGAAGCAGCGGCGCACAAGCACGTACAAGCCGTTGGCGTATGTCGGCATTCAAATCTCTATTGACCCGCATTTGCGATCCCTTTGCGTAAGCGGAAATCATGTAGTTCTTACTCCCTTTCGGAGCTAGTGCTACATATCGCTCGTGCAAATGAGACTGACACCGCTGCGATGCAAGTAAATGCTTCAACTGCATGATAGCGGAACCAACCTGATTTTCCGAATCGAATCGAAAATTAACGGCCAGGTCAATGCGGTGTAGCTTTATCTGACCTGCAGTCAATTTCTTTTCAACAGTCTGATTGATCGGAGCGTCTAGGAATTTACAAATTTGCTTGATGATCGGAATCGTTGCGTTCCGAACGCTATCAGAGGTCCAGACATTCTGGCCGTAAATATGCGCGTAAGGTGACCCTTGTATGAATAGCTCGCCTGTTGATGAGTCTGGGTGCGATTTATAGCGGAAATGCAAAGGCGGTCCATCTTCCACCGCTGGCATCGATTTCCGGTTGGTTCTGGTTTGAAGTACCTCTCCGTCTGGGCTGGTGATGATAGACACCAAGGCATCGGGGACTTCCAGATTGATTTCGTCAATTGAAAATTCGACAGTATCTATGTTAACCTGGAAGTCACTGGAAAGGATTTGGCTGTAAATGTCTTCCATCTTTACTTCCTTAGTTGATCAGCGTAATAAGGATAAGGATGCGCCTGTGGTAGGCCTTAGTGCAGATTGGATACGAAAGGTCTGTATTACAGCGACACGCAGGCCTTGCTGCTGATCTCGCGCGAGTGAATGCGTTCTTCCATCCATTGCAGGATTTCCGCGTCGATCCACGCAACGCTGTTTGCACTCAATCCGACTTGACGGGGGAACGCACCTTTGTCGATAAGGGCATAAATCTGTGAACGTGATAGACCCGTCATCTTTTCGACTTCCGGACGGCGCAAGAACTTGATTTTTGATTTCGGACTACCAGAATCTGGCATCTCGACCTCGAATTGATGTGAAAGAGCCTTTATTCTGCAACTCAAATATTTTTTTGCGCGGAGGCTTTTTTCGTGAAATTTCGCTCCGGTCAAGTCATTTTATTGGATTACTATATCCGGAGCGTTTTTTGGAAATATGGGCTGCCGAATCGGAATTTTTTTGTGCAAATCTTTCTTCCGATTTTTTCCGGCAGTACTCGCACATAACGTTAAAGGCAAAAGCGTTAGCGCGGGAGGGCGGAGGAAATTTCAATCTTATTTTCCTCCGCCCGCCGTGTTTGGTGCCGGTGATTGGTCTGCTACGATGACGAGGCGAGTGGCATCTTTTCCCTGCTTCGCGTGGATGTCACGAGTGCAATGTAACCGAAGTTGATCAAATCAAGTGCGGCCTCCCGGTCTTTTCGCAAGCGCTCTATCATACTTTCCAACGGAATCCTTTTGTCTCCGATGTCGGAAATGTCAGCAATCTCTTTCCAGGTCATGCCGGATTTGTGTAAGTCAAAAACGCGCAATCGATGAAGATGGATTTCACGCGATACTTTGGGGCTCGACTTGGCTTTCTGGTCGGTAGTGGTTTTTTTCAGTGCGTCAACGCGGTTTTCGAGTATGGATTTTATAATTTCAAGCTGAGCTTTGATTCCATCGCTGGAGTGAAGTGCAATTCTTAAATCGATAACAAAGGCAATCTCGTGATGCTTGAGCTCGAATTCAAAATTAAAATTTTCAGTGTCAACGGGTTTTTTGGATTTGGTGATGATTGCCGTAAATCCCTCATTGGACTTTAATGTTTTCTCGGAGAAGTGTTTAAATTTTTTTAAAAAATAAAACTCGGCAATCTCCTGTTGTTTTTGATTTAATTGTGAAGTGGTTTTGCTTAAATCAAGGCAGGATTTTTGAAAATCCTCATTTCGGCGCAGATACTGCCACGCCCATTCGCGGTAGTGCCAGGATTCCCATCCGGCGTAGTCTTCAATGCTAGCGCCTTCGGGAAGGGACGGGTGTCGACGCATGATTTTCCTGTATAGAAGTAGACGCTTTTCCGGCGCTCGGACGAGCGCAATCGCGCAAATCGCTTTGCGACAAAACCGGGCTTTGTGAAAAACGTTCGTCGTCGGTTGCGACTGCCGATGCGTTGCACGCACGACTTCGCCTCCCTGGATTCGCGGGATGGACGACTGCAGTTTTAGATGCCGCGAGAACACGGCGATCAAGGGGTTCTTTGACGGTCGGCGCAGTTCGACGCTATCAATGACGGCACCGGCGCTTCCGGGGCTGATCGTAGCGCGAGCGCAGCCTTTTGCGCAAGTGCTGCGGTGGGCTGCTGCGGTGGGCTATACGCGAGATGACGGGAGGATGTCGGTGGGCCAATATTTACTGCGGACCGCGTGAACGGCAAAACGATTTTTCTGCGGGCGACGCCGCGCGATCTAGTCAAGCGGCTCGCTATTTCTTGGACTTGGCCGAGCCGCGACCGAGGTGCTGCGATAACGGTTCGGTAACGTCGCGAAGGACTTCACCCGTTTCGGGATCAACTACCTTCTCGTGATAGTGGTCATTGTCCCGGTCGATGATCCTTTCTTTTTCCATCCACTTGCCGTCGCTGCGTCTCAGGTCATCGCCAGACAGAAATTCCTTCCGCACCTTATCTTTCGACCGTAGTGACGGATTTTTTACCTTACCAGTCAGCATGTCCCGAACTGTCAGACCATCCTTTTCGTGAAAGGTCAGGTAGACGTGCTTCTTGCGCGAGCCGCACTGCGGACAGGGCTCGGAGGTGTGTTCGCGGATGTAGCTGTTCGGTAGCGTGGTCCCGCAATCGGTGCAGGTAACGGATTCGGTATCGGACATGATTTCGGCACGCTGGTCGATAGGTTCGACTATTGTAAGAAATTTGCAGCCGCATCAGACACCCGTGCATGGAAGAAAACCGGTCGGTTTCTTGCCGGTGCAAAACACTTCGGAAAAGTGGAAATAAAGTCCATATTCCATAATTCATTTCCACGCGGTATACTTGCCACGTTATCTTTCCATTGAGCGTGACATGTCCAAGACATTTCTTTACGCACGCGTGAGCACCGGCGACCAGACGACAGCGAACCAGATCATGCTGGCCGAGAAGGCGGGATATGTCGTCGCACCGCGTCACGTGTACGAGGAAACGATCAGCGGCACGGTGGCCGCAATGGAGCGCCCGATGTTTGCCAAGCTAATTGCGAAGCTGGATGAAGGCGACAAGCTGGTTGTCAGTAAATTGGACCGCTTGGGTCGGAGTGCCCGAGATATCGATGCGACGGTTGCGATGCTGCGCGATATGAAAGTCACGGTGATTGTGCTGGACCTGCCGGTGGTGGAAGTAACGAGCGCAGCGGGGGATTTGGTTTTACGCATGTTCGCGGCGTTCGCTCAGTTTGAACGCGACCAACTGGTCGAGCGTACCTACGCCGGTCTGGCTCGGGCGAAGGCGGAAGGGAAAATCGCCGGTCGCCCCTTGTCGCTGACTGCCGCTCAACGTGCTGAAATTAAGGTGAAGCTGGCAGCGGGTGCGACAGCACGCGGACTCGCGAAAGAATATGGTGTTTCACATCCGACTATTACGAAGGCCGCAGCCAACGCAGCATGAGCACCTGGGGCGGCTGCACGCGGACGACCCTGAGCCCGAGCGGTAGCGCCCCCGGATTTTCTTAGGTCTGGATTATTATTTTCGTCGCCTAATACACGCTGGCTTCGGACGGAAATCGAGCGGGTCCATTGACCGCATTCAGGCGGCGCTATCGGCATTCCCCTTCATGGCCTATGCCGTGCCTGTTGCCTGCTGGTCGATGGTCCTAGCAAATGATTGGCGCACACGTCAAACATTCCTCGCACGACCGGGTTCCGGTAGTCCAGTCGCCACCCGTCGGTAAACAGCCGGGACAAAAACGTCGGGTCGTTCATGACTGGAAACACCAGCATTTCGGACGCGACCTTGAATGACTCTGCAATCAGTCGAACTCGGTCCACCATGTCGCAGTTGCCACCGTTGGCCTTAAGCCACAGGTTTTCCGATTCAATCAGATGTTCGAGTTTCAACCATTCGCCCGACTGTGCGCGGCCAACGAGTTGCGACGCCACCAGGTAGGTCAGCAACTCACTGCGGGCTTCGGTGTCAAGGTTGTACGGAATCGTCATTTGCCCAACCCCCTGCGCGTTGGATCGAATGACCGATTTTCCCCCACCGATGAGGGCAAGTAAATTGAATCAAGCGCCCATACCGAAACGTTTGCTAACAAGCTTATCGACGCTGTGCATTCCGTAGGCGGGCGTTCAACGGTGGTCGTTCGCATCAAGCCAGTCGGGATAGCCGATACGCACCAGCAGCCGTTCGATTTCAAGTGATTCGGCAGATGCGGAAGACTCAGCCAGTCGCGCCCACGTTGCCCCCTCCCGCGCGCCGTAAAGGATCAAGGTTTCGGCGGACCAAAACGTTTCGCGAAACCATAATTCGAACGGGTCGAAGACTTCATGCTGCCAGAGGCTTTCGAGGTCGGGATGTATCCGTCGATGGCCCGGTAGATTGAGCGAACCAATCCACCCGCCCTGCGCTTTCCGCGGTTCGCATTCGATGCACTGCAGGAAGGCGTCTAGTTCAGCGCATTGAAGTAAAGAGGCGAGATAGGCCACCTCCTATTCACTGACACGCTGTCTGCACTTACTCCCGGTCGTGCGCAGCGGCATTCGTCAAGCAGCGCCCACAGGCACAAACATCGCAAAACGCGGATTTGGAGCCTGTTTCTGGGCCTTATCAAAACGACATGTTTCCTATGCACGGAGCATAATGGAATTCTCTCTGGTTCTGGCATGCCTCGGAAGTGCTAGAACCATTCAGCCGGGCTGCGCCCGGCTTTTTTTATTCCGTCGCACGGCACAAGCCGGGCGCAGCATGATCCGCACACCTGACGACGATGCGGACGCTGAAAGTCGCATCGAGCGCGCTCTTGCCTGGTTCGATAACAAAGACGAGGCAATCCAGATGGCGCGTCAACGGGCTATCGAATGGATTGATGCTCGCGAAGGTAACATCGTCAGCACGGACACTGATTCATCGATACGGCACTACGACATACGGCCCGAATCCCGGGCACGGGAAAGGCCGGATACATGATCCTAGCGCCAGATGGCTGGTCTCGTTGCCATTCTGCAACGCCTGCCGCGTCACGGTAGATACGGCAATGCCGTCTCTCGCAAATAGTCAGGTGAGATACCTGATTGCGTCAGAAACGCGGATGTGTACTATTAAACTCGCGTCAGCGCCGCGTGCGCGACGTGTGTGTTTCGGGCCGCAGCAATGTCTGCGGCTTTTTTTACATGCGGAATATCTTCAGCGCTATGCAAGCTATCCTGCGCTGCCCCTCACTTCAGGGCCGCCGCCCGTAGGCTTGGTCAAACAGAAACTCCAACCCCGAATGCACCCCGCGCATGCCCTCCACGACGGACCTGGCCCAGTCATAGTATTCGCGCTTGCGCTCCGCTGACCAGTCGGCTGGAGGACTTGCTGCGATATCGCGCAAGTTGCATATCTTGTCGGCGAGCTTGACCAGCTTCGCCGCATGACTCAGGTGCTGCGCATGTTCTACCTGAAGACGCTTCCTCTCTTGCTTCGGAAGCTGTTTATCATCGGTCACTTCAAGAACGATGCTTGATACTTCCGGTCCGAAGATCAACTGCAATTCATCAATGGTGGTTTCGGTGTCTTCGATTGTGTCGTGGAGAATCGCCGCGATCAGCACGGCCTCATCGCTGACATCGGCCTCGTTCGCCAGGACGTTTGCAAGTGCAATTGGATGATTGATGTAGGGAGACGCGTCGTGGTCCTTCCGCCGCTGCCTGCGATGCTTTTCCGCCGCGAAGGCAATCGCCTGGATAATTCCGTGCATAGGTGTGCTCCGATTTATGCCAGTCGCCGTGCCGCAGCCTACCCGGAATTACCGGCCTGCGTTGTGCAGTTTCGTTCCGTCTACCTGATTATAGCCCGGTCGCGCGATGCCCGGTCAAAGCAGGCTACGGCTGCAGCGTCGAACCTGGCTGGTATTAACCAGGAAATCATCCCTTGCTGCGGTGATCTCTTGCCATAGGGCTTGGGATATTTATTCGCGTATGTCGTGTTTTGCGCGCAACCATCGCTGCTCATGGGTTCATGCTCAATGGCTTGCTCCCGCAAATTCTGCATCGGGCTGTGAATCAATCCAGACAGAAGGTCTGGCGATCTCATGCGGATCGACAGGTGTCGTTGTGTCGGCAAACTTCGTCCATGTCGCGCCATTGTGCATGGCGGAAATAACCAGTACCCGGGCAGGAAGGAGTCGCATGCGAACCCATTGACGGAAGGGATTGAAAACTTCGGTATGCCACAGGCTGTCGAGGTCGCGAAAAACCCGTTGCCATTCCGGTAACCGAAAATTGTTCAGCCACCCTCCCACAATCCTTTCCGGCGCAACGTCGATATCAACGAGCAGATCGAACCACTCGCCGTTGCGGTAAATAACTACGCCGATTGCGACCGCAGTGACGAAAATGCGGATGTCCGGGTTGAGACGCGAGAGCCGGAATTCCATATATTCGGTTGTGTGTTCAACGGGTTCGACTGCGCCCACCAATGCGGACATATCGTCCAGCCAGTCAAGCAGTTTGAGCCGGTGCCGGAGATAGCATTCCTGGAGAGACCGATATTCCGATGCCCTCCTTCGTCTATAGGTTGCACGCTGAAAACGGACCGACGCGCTGTCGCGTAGGTTGTGGGTGCGCTTGGACGCCAGTGGCCCGGTGCGCTGTTCAGAAAATCTGGTGCGGGTTGTGCCGGGGCGCTTTCGCCGTTTCCATGAATGCGACCGCATCTTTATTGTCCTTCTTCTATACCTTTTAGGATATCGGCTGGCCTGTGACCGATGCGTTGCTGGTGGCTAGACGCCTGAAGAAAACGATCAAGGGGGGGTGTCTACTGGCAAACGCGGTCCAGGCCTCATGCTACATCTTGGCCGCCCAGAACCGCACCATCGAAATCATCCCCGCTCGGAAACACGAACGGACTTGATATCCCTTCGCTTTTCGATCAGGTTGCGAAATGCTTCACGCACGGCTGCGCCATCAGGTATCGCACGAAGGTGTGCTATCGGGCGCACCGCATCAAATCCAACTACGGTTACGTTGGCGCGTCCAACGATCCTAATCCAGAAAGGCTGATCGAGGACCACGTCTTTTACGCGGTACAGTTCGATCTCGTGAAACTTCCTGGACAGCACGCCGAAGCGATATTTGTAGCGTTCGCTCGTTAGTGTGTAGGACCAGCAGCGAATGTTCAGGTAAGCCCATCCGGCGATGACCAGCGCAATTGCCGCCACGATGTAGCTGATGAAGTTTCCACCGTTGAGCGCGGCAAAAGTGCCAATGGCAAAGACAACGAGACAAGACACATATGTCCGGAAATTGACCCACTGCGAAGGGCGTCCAGCCCAGATTTGAACCTCGTTGGTGCTGTTCATATTGGCGTGCCCGTTCACTAGCGCAGCGACGCAACTGCGTCCTGGCAGTCTTCCGATAAGCCCCGGTTAAATGCAAGGAACGTCATCAGGTTAACGACTGACTTCTGAAGCTGCTCCTTACCCGGTGATGTAGCACAGCGCTCGGCAACCGCGTCTGCACCGTCCCGCTGAATTCCCGCACGAAAAGAGTCGGTCATCTGCTTTTCGGTGGCGCTCAACTGGGAGCGCACCTGGGCTGCATGGGCCGGGTCCGTATATTCGGTGAGATGGACCAGTGCCGCGCCGCATATCCTGGTTGCCGTAACGTACTGCTCGCACGCGGGCGGTATTTCCTGCGCGTGCACGGTGCCCAGCACCAGCCACGTGGCAGCGGCTGCGCCGTATTTCAAAAATGAACTGTTCATTTTTCCCTGTTGCCCGTGAATAGACGTGTGAATAAAAAGCGCCGACAAGAGTCTGTCGGCGAAACGGTCCCGACCTCCGAGGGCTATCTGACCTGCCGGAACCGTGAAACGAAATTAGCGCTGTTTGGATTCGTCACCTGCGCTATAAAAATCATCTAGCGAAAGAAGTATTCCTTGCGGCGCGGGCGCTTCCTGTGGCACAGGCACACGGCGATGAATCGACGGCCTTAGCTCAAGATTTGGCGTGTCCGTCTCCGGGAACTTCGCCGGGTCGATCAGCAGGAAGTCCGCACCTGGAACCTCGGCAAATGCGAGCGACTGCATCGCTAGTGCCTCGCGGATTTTTTCGACCAGGAACGCCGGGAAATTGCCGGTGAAGTGCGCGATCTCGCTTTGCTTGATCCAGGCGGCACGTGGACGCCCCGCTGCCTCGTGATTCGCAAGGATGGCCCGCACAACGATTCCCACCACGACATCTACAGATTCCATTTCGATACCCCGATTTGAACGTTGCGGTTGGCGGTCAGGTTGCCTGGGCGCAGGCCGCGCGCCTTCCTGACGGCTGCGAGTAAATAAGGCTCACGGAATTACTGGATCGAATCGAGCACGCGTGAGCAGTGACGGAAAATCGGCTCGCCGACCATGCCGATTTCGCGCAGTGCGAGTAGCCTTTGTCGGCGGTCTTCGACTGGTGTGTCATCGCCACCAACTGCACGCCACGTCGCACACACATAACGGCGTTTCGTCCGCGACCGGACGACCAGATAAACAGGACAAACGAGCGGACCTAGGGCAACGCAGCAAATGACCCAACCCACGAAGCCCAGTCCGGCGCGATGCACGGCCAGGCGTCGCATATCCAGAACGATAGAAATTGCCGCAAGAGCGGCGAAAGCGAGCCAGCTGGAAAGAAGCATTCAATCACCATTTATACCATATACGTATTCAGAATATAACATGGACGACCGGTCAAGGCGCGTGTGTACCGATCAGCGATGCGATTCTATATCCGCATATAGAATGCTCGTGTGAACGTGAGCGAGGCTCGTGCGTCGTGCTGATACAATCGAAATACGTATAACGAATTTTGCCGCCCGCATGGCCCAACACCCCGTCCACGATCCCCGTTACCAAGTCCTAGCACAGATGCTAGGTGACCTGCGCAGGGAGCGCGGCCTGCTACAGCAGGACGTTGCCGACAGACTGAATCGCCCGCAGGCCTTTGTGTCGAAGTACGAAAGTGGGGTGCGGCGACTGGATATGGTTGAATTTCTTGACGTGGTGGCTGCACTCGGCGCTGATCCGAGTCAACTGCTGAAGCAGTTCATTGCTCAGGCTGACAAGACTAAAACGGCGCGGCGGTGAATGGGCATTGGAAACATTACTAGCGATGCACGGTATGTCGTCGTATCACAGTCTCGAAGACCCACACGGCAATGCCAACAGTGACGAGCGACGCCACCAGAATAGCCAGGAGAAGTATCCCGTCTAGGTCATACGTGCTATCTAGCTTGAGCAAACCGATCCATATCAAGCCATGCCGAAGCGCCTCAACAAATCCAGGCCCCGTATAAATCAGGTCGGCTACTTGACGGGCCAACAGGTCGCCCATGACGACAGTCACGACCACGTAGGCGCAGTACCTAATCGCGCGTCTCATCTTACGTTCACCACTCCGTATGCCTTCATTGACGTACCCGGAACGGTCATGCTCGCACCCTGCCGACGAAGATACCCAGCCAACCGGTAAAAGTCGTTAGGGTTCTGGATCGTTATGCACCCCTCACTCAGGTGACGTGGCCCGTTAGGATGCAACCGGAATGCCCCTCGCACCACGCCGTTAATGATCGTCGTATCGCCTGTCTTTTCGCGCCACAGCATGAACCACTGACTACGGTCAGTCCCGTATGCGTACCTGCGTGCTAAGTCGTAGAGCCAACCCATGCGCCCTCCCGATTGTCGATCCACAATGTAGTACCTGCCAGGAGGCAACGGGCCTACATCCGCCTTAGCCACCGCAGCGCGATTATCCCGCCCGACACCCGTACCAGAAAAGGCTGTAAAGCTACCAACTCCCGGGCACTGAAGCGCACTCGTGGTATTCCCGTTTAGCATAAATGTACATTCGACGGGCACGCTCAATCTCCACATGGCGATATCTTCGTACTTATAAATCTACCATGTAAATAGGCATGCCAACCCTTAAAACCAAGCGTATGCCGAGCCGATCAGCTTTCCAACGGAATCAACAATTGGACCGCCGACCGCCCGACAGAGTTGAAAACACCCAAGGAGAATGAGCACTTGCAGCGCGCCGCTATAGCCATCGATGACGAGGCGCATGTATGTCAGTTGCTGCTGGTACGACCTGGTTCGTGTCGCTTCAGCTTGCCGCGACGTTGAGCGGAATAATTTCTGCGCCGACTTTCTGCCGTTCAAGAAAGTCCGCCCAAAGTTGCATCATTTGATGACGCTCCTTGATAAATTTTGTCCGGTTGTATGCGCCACGAAGATTGTCGGACACGACATGCGCCAGTTGATGTTCGATTACATTTGGGTCGAACTTCAGTTCTTCGTGAAGAATCGTGCGAGCCATTGCGCGAAAACCGTGGCCGGTTATTTCCGTGCGCGTGTCGTAACCCAAGCGGCGCAGTGCGGCATTGATCGCGGCTTCACTCATCGGTCGATCAGCCGAACGAGCGCCGGGGAAAACATAGCGGCCCCGTCCCGTCAGTGCATGCAGTTCACGCAAAACACGAATGGCTTGTATCGCGAGCGGCACGAGGTGGTCTGTCTTGGTCTTGGTGACAAGATAGCGCCACTCGCCCTTGTCGAAGTCGAACTGGCTCCATTCAGCTTTGCGAAGCTCGCCGGGACGAACGAACAGCATCGGCGCAAGCTTGAGCGCGCAGAGAACGGGAAACGTGCCGCTAAACCCGTCGAATGCGCGTAGCATTTCGCCAACCTTCTTCGGCTCGGTGATCGCGGCAAAGTGGGTTTCGACGGCAGGCGGAATCGCGCCGATCAAGTCCTTCGCCGGATCGCTTTTTGCCTTGCCCTCTTTAATCGCGTAGCGGAACACGCGGCTGATCTCGCTGCGGACCCGATGGGCCGAAAAGCGTGCGCCACGATGGTCGATACGCTTGAGCACCGACAGGATTTCCGGTGCGTCGATTGCCGTGATGGGGCGCTTGCCGAGCCATGGGAATACATCGTTTTCCAGGCGGGCGAGCGTTTTTTCATGCTGAGCGATTTCGACGGTGGACTTCCGCCAATCCAGCCAGTCGAGTGCCACCGCTTCGAACGAGTTGTCCGCATTCAGCTTGGCGGTGCGCTTCTCGATTTTTTTAGTTTCACTTGGGTCAACACCGGCAGCGACGGTTGCACGCGCCTTGTCGCGCTTTTGGCGAGCCGCCGCCAGCGAAACGTCGGGGTACACCCCGAGCGCGAGCAGCTTTTCTTTTCCGGCGAAACGGTACTTGTAGCGCCAGTATTTTTGGCCTGTGGGCGTGATTAGCAAGAATAGACCGCCGCCGTCGAAAAGCTTTTTGGCCTTGGGTTGCGGTTTGGCGTTCCTGATCGCGGTATCGGTGAGGGGCAAGGGGGTATCTCCTTCGTGTCGGAGCCTCGAAGCGAGGACGTACCCCTATTTGTACCCCTACGTACCCCCGGCTCTCAACAGATTCAGCCGGAATCTTCAGGAACAGAATTTCCCTCCGCGCCTTTATTTATAAGGCTTCTTGTGGCTTGCGGGGAACTGTGAGGAAGATTATCTGGTGCCCAGGGCCGGACTCGAACCGGCACGCCTTGCGGCGGGGGATTTTGAGTCCCCTGCGTCTACCTGTTTCACCACCTGGGCTTGTCTTGCGACACGTGCGCATAAGGCTGCGCGCGGCGGGAAACGCAGATTATGTCCGAAAACGCCGCGCCGGGCAAGTTCGCCTGGTGACAATCGGCTTCCCGGGCAGAATCTGCGACCGGTCCGTACTTACCCGCCCCTCAAACCGTCCGCGAAAACCGCTCCATGGTCTGCTGCCCAAGATACCGGTCGAACACCATTGCGATGTTGCGCACCAGCATCCTTCCGGCCATCAATACTTCGAGCTTGCCGACGCCGAGCGACAGTAGCCCGTCCACCGCAAACCCGCGCAAGCGTTCCAGTTCCGGGGCGAACGTCTTGGCGAAGCGGATGCCATACGCCGCTTCGAATTCATCGAAGCGCAGTTCGAGGTTGCACATCAGTTGCGTGATGATGTCGCGCCGCAAGCGGTCGTCGGCGGTCAGCTTCACACCACGCGCGATCGCGAGGCGGCCGGCGTCGATCGCCGCGCCGTAGCCCGGCAGATCCTTGGCGTTCTGCGCATACACGTCGCCCACCTTGCCGATCGACGACGCCCCAAAACCAATCAGATCGCATTCCGCCCGCGTGCTGTAACCCTGGAAATTGCGCTGCAAGGTGCGCTGTTGCTGTGCGCGCGCCAGCTCGTCGGTGGGTAGCGCGAAATGATCCATGCCGATGTACACATACCCCGCGCTCGTCAGACGCTCCACCACCAGCCGCAGGATCGCCAGACGCACGGCGGGTGAGGGCAGCGCGGTGGCGTCCATTTGCCGCTGCATCTTGAAGAGCTGCGGCATGTGCGCATAGCCGAACACCGACAGCCGGTCAGGCGCGAGCGCGAGGATGGTGTCGAGCGTGCGGCTGAAGCTGTCGACGGTTTGATGCGGCAGTCCGTAGATCAGGTCGACGCCGATAGAGTGAAACCCCGTCGCGCGTGCGGCGCGCATCACCGAGGCTGTCATCTCGAGCGGCTGGATACGGTTGATGGCCTGCTGGACCAGCGGATCGAAGTCCTGCACGCCGAGGCTCAACCGGTTAAAGCCGAGCGTGCGCAGATGCACGATGGTCTGCGCCGATGCCTCGCGCGGGTCGACTTCAATCGAAAACTCGCCGGACGCATCGGGACTCAGCGTGAAGTGCCGGCGGGTGGCCGCCATCAACTCGCTCATTTCGTCGTGCGACAGGAAGGTCGGCGTGCCGCCGCCCCAGTGCAGTTGCGAAACCGGCCGCGAGGTGTCGAAGCAGGCCGCTTGTAACGCGAGTTCGCGCTTGAGGCGGTCGAGGTAAGGGCGCGCGCGTGCGCGGTTTTTCGTCGCCACCTTGTTGCAGCCGCAATAGAAGCAGACGGTGTCGCAGAACGGAATGTGGAAGTAGAGCGAGAGATCCGTCGCAGAGGCGCCCGGATCGGCCGCGGCGCGCCGGTAGTCGGCCGGATCGAAATTGTCGCGGAACTGAAGGGCGGTCGGATAGGACGTATACCGTGGACCGTTTGCGCTGTACTTGGCGAGCAGGTCGGGGCGGAAGAGCGTGTCGGCGTGGGTCATGGGCGGCTCGGTGGGCGCCACGCCGGGGAGTGCGACAGAGACCTGCGGGTCGGCTAGACCGGATGGAACGGGACAGGCGCCTCTTGAGCGTGGCCTTTCGTATGTGTCCAAGTTTACGGGAGCAGTCATGCTCCGCATTGTGTAAAAAGGTCGCACGCGGCGCAGTGGCACAATGCAGGGTTGGCGTGCCGCATGGTTACGGCCAGCGAGTGTCGATGCGTTTCAGGAAGTTTCAGGAAGAGTGTGGTGACTGTCGAATCTCCGTTTAACGTGGTGGGTCATGCGTGCCGTCCGGATTGCGGGGCGTGCTGTATCGCGCCGTCAATCTCGAGTCCGATTCCGGGTATGCCACACGGCAAGCCGGCGGGGGTGCGCTGCGTGCAGCTCGGCGACGACCTGCGCTGCGCCATCTTCGGCCGGCCCGAGCGACCGGCGTGCTGCTCCGGCCTGCAGCCGCAGGCCGAGATGTGCGGCACGACGCGCACCGAGGCGCTCGCCTGGCTCACCCGACTCGAAACGCTGACGCAGCCCGCCGCGCACGGCCTGCTGCACGGCTGAGTCAGCCCTGCTTCTCATGTGCCGCTTACCCTGCTGCCGCGTTCACTGACAACCATGGTTCGATCCCCGCAACGGGGCTGCTTCAACAGGAGAATGTGCATGACTCAACCCGTTGCGCCGACCCGGCGCCGATTCCTGCTCGCGGCCAGTGCGGCCGCGGCCATCACGCTGTCGCTGGCGGCTTGCGCGGCGTCGACCTTTCCGTTCATCCCGTCGCATTACACGTTCTCGCAGCAGCAGGTGCAGGAGGCCGTGCAACGCAAATTCCCGTATCAGCGCACGATTTCGCAGGTCTTCGACGTTGCGCTGACCAACCCCGTCGTCGGCTTCCTGCCGGATACCAACCGCGTTTCGGTGCGGCTCGATGCGCATCTCGCGAGCCCCTTCCTGCGCCAGCCGGTGGATGGCGTGTTCACGTTGTCGAGCGAACTCGCCTATGACGAGGCGAGCAAGTCCGTGGTGCTGAAGTCACCGAACGTCGACAGCGTCAATGTCAGCGGCGGCGCCCAGGCCTACACGCAGCAGATCAACGCCGCCGCGGCGCTGCTCGCCACGCAGTTGCTGACCAACTATCCCATCTACACCTTCAAGCCCGAACAGTTGCAATTTGCGGGCGTGAACTACGAACCCGGTACAATCACCATCCTTACAAACGGCATACGCGTGCAGATCGTCGAGAAATGACGCGCGCGCGGCCGCCAGGGCCGCGCGTTGCAGGCGGGACCAGCCCTGATTCGACAACCGTGGGCGATGAGGGGGATGGATGGACTGGTTACTGGCTGGCAAGGCGCTGATACTCGGGGTCGTCGAAGGCCTGACGGAATTTTTGCCGGTATCGAGTACGGGCCATTTGATCGTCGCGGGCAGTCTGATCGACTTCACCGGCGATCACGCCAAGACCTTCGATGTGGTCATCCAGCTCGGCGCGATTCTGGCCGTGTGCTGGGAGTATCGCCGGCGGATCGGCAGCGTCCTTACCGGTTTGCCTTCGCGGCCCGATGCACGGCGTTTTGCGCTCAATGTGGCGATCGCGACGATTCCAGCGGTCGTCCTCGGTCTGCTGTTCGAAAAGGCCATCAAGGCCGAACTGTTTTCGCCGCTGCCGGTTGCCTATGCGCTGGTGGTGGGCGGTCTCGCGATCCTGTGGGCGGAGGCGCGGCAGCGCGCTCGCGGTGTTGTGCCGCCTCGCGTGCAGTCGGTGGATGCCCTGAGCCCGTTCGATGCGTTGAAGGTGGGTCTGGCGCAGTGCTTCGCGCTGATTCCGGGCATGTCGCGCTCCGGTTCGACCATCATCGGCGGCATGCTGTTCGGCCTCGAGCGGCGCGTGGCCACCGAGTTTTCCTTTTTCCTCGCCATGCCGATTATTTTCGGCGCGACGGCCTTCGAACTGTTTCGCGGCTGGCGTCTGCTATCCGCGGATGCGCTGGGGCTGTTCACGCTGGGTTTCGTCGCCGCGTTCGTCAGTGCGTTCGCTTGCGTGCGCTGGTTGCTGCGCTACATCGCGGCGCATGACTTCACGGTGTTCGCGTGGTATCGGATCGCCTTCGGCTTGCTGATCCTGCTGCTGGGATATAGCGACGCGCTGGACTGGTCGGAGTAACGCGCTCGTTCCTGAACCCCTTGAGCCGGAAACAAAAAGGTCCGCGTGAGTGCGGACCTTTTGACGTTGATGGTCAACGCGCGAGTACTTAACTGCCGTTGCGCCGCTTGAAGACCAGATCCCAGACACCGTGGCCGAGCCGCAGGCCGCGGCGCTCGAATTTCGTCACCGGACGGTACTCCGGGCGGGGCGCATAGCCGTCGGCGGTGTTTTCGAGCGCGGGGTCCGCGCCCAGCACTTCGAGCATCTGTTCGGCGTAGTTCTGCCAGTCCGTCGCGCAGTGAAGATACGCGCCCGGCTTCAGCCGCGATACCAGCAGCGCGACGAACTTCGGCTGAATCAGACGGCGCTTGTGATGCCGCGCCTTGTGCCACGGATCGGGGAAAAAGATGTGCACGCCGTCGAGGCTGTCCGGCGCGATCATCTGCTCGAGCACTTCAACCGCGTCGTGCTGGATGATGCGGATGTTCGACAGTGACTGCTCGCCCATCAGCTTGAGCAAAGCGCCGACGCCCGGCTCGTGGACTTCGACGCCGAGGAAATCGTCGCCCGGGCGATGCGCGGCGATTTCAGCCGTCGTCGCACCCATGCCGAAGCCGATTTCCAGCACGCGCGGCGCCTGTCGGCCGAACAACGTGTCCCAGTCGGGCTGCTGCGGCGTGTAGGGCAGCACGAAGCGCGGACCGAACTCGTCCATCGCGCGACGCTGGCCGGTCGAGACACGCCCGGCGCGCGTGACGAAGCTGCGGATGCGGCGCAAACGCAGGGCTTCTTTCGGATCGGTTGACTCGCTTGTTGCGTTGGCCGTGTTGGCTTCGTTGCTGTCTTCGGCTTGCGGCGTGGACGGGGCGAGGTTCGCGTCTTCGGCGGTGTGGGAGGGCTCGCCTGGCTGGCCGGCTTGGTTCGGATCGTGGATCATCTTCGATGGCTACAAAGGTAGCGGCAAGAGTGAGGGCGGCAGGAGCGGCGCAGCGTGCACCGGAAGGCGCGACAGCAGCGATGCCCTACATTACCGCCCTCAGTACGAAAAAGCCGCCTTCGTGGAGGCGGCTCTCGTGCTGGAATTCCGCTGACGGTCAGCTGAATGTGGAGCGGGCGATGGGAAACTGCTCCAACTTCCCGGAAACGTCCGCCAGCCGGTCCTCCACTCACATTCACGCCCAAAAAACAGGCAAAAAAGTGTGGGTGAAAAGCGTGGGTATTCAACCCAAGCCGGCGCGGAGTATAACAAGTATCCGAACTGTCTAGCTACGACGTAACTACCCAGCGCATCTATCTGCGCACCTAATTCGCTGCCGTATCTTCGTCGGTCACATCATCCAGGTCGCCGAAAAACTCTGATGGGCGAATCCCCAGCGTTCGTATGATTTTCATGATGTTGATCAGCGCCAGATTGTGCTCGCCGCGTTCGATTCCGCCCATATAGCTCCGGTCAATACCACAGGCATCGCCGAAAGCCTCTTGTGAGAAGCCCTGCTGTCTGCGTCTTCGTCTCACGGCTTCGCCGAACGCTACTACGGCGGGGTGCTTAGCCTTAATTTGGCTGGGAGTAGAGGAGGTTGCCATACCCAATGTTTCCTCCAGAGTGAATAAAACTCCACGGGATAAGACAACACGGGATATAAATTCGCGGGATATGATTACAGTTTGCGCTATCATCGCACCCAGCATGGCGGATGCCGTGTCCGGTTCAATCAACTAGCAACATAGGTGCGATATGCGAGGCAAATTAACAGCGGCATTGATAGCGGCTTCGTTGGCCGCTTGTGGCGGCGGGGGGAGCGGCGACAACAACCAAGCGAGCTCAACGACTACCAGCACGCCTGCGGCGGCGGTGGTTCCGACTGACGCACAAATCCGCGCCGACATTGCAACCAGCCAAAGCACGACGACTAACACGCCGATCTGGGACACGTCCGGTGCATTCGGCGCGATTGGCAATCCCTTCAAGGGCAGCGTCGACGGCGCGCATTCATATCGATGGAACATCGAGCGCGACGGCCTGATTCCGTTTCTGGACACGAGCAACAGTGCGACAGTCACGACCGCCCTGAACAATCTTGAAGCGGCGATCGGCAAAACGGTGTTCAACCGCCTTCCGGCGACAACGAATCCGGCATCCGTCACGCGAGGGGTGATTTTCAACAATGCGACCCCGCCGACTGCTAGTGCCAGTGAGCCGAATAACTGCGGGCAGTTGTATGCAAATCGTCAGAATATTTTCAGCCAATGGGTTGACCCGACGTATTCCATCGATCCGCCGCTTGCTGCCGACTGGCAAGCAGAAGTTGATTCCAGCCCGCTAATCGATCCCCGTCCGACTTTCAATGTTGATGTCGATTTCAGCAATGCGAATTGCGCACCGTTTGAGCCGTTGGTTGAGCATGAGCTCGTGCATGCCCTCGGCCTGACCAATCACTTCGACGGTTTCGGACAAGGAAGCGGCGGCAACTGCAATGGCGCGATCTGCACCGACCGCACCTATCCCGTTCTGAAAACCTTGTATGCCAATCCGCCGATGACCGTTATCAACAACATGACTATTGCCCGGTAAGGGTTGGGCTTGCGGCTACCTGCCCCGCACTTTGAAGTGACAGGTATTTACATTGGGGAACCGTAATGCAGAACGACGACAACCACGCAAAGTCAGGCAGCTATTTCATTGATGGACAAGATGATGTGGTCGGAAGCGTTGATGAGCAGATCAAGGCTCGCGTGTTACCAACCGACGGACCAGCCGCCGCCAATTTCAAACTCGGCATGCACCGATTCAATGTGCCGCAAACTGAAAGCGGTTCTGCTGCGTATTCCGGTCCGGCAATGGATGTCACCGATGGCCTTGAACGAATGCTGGACTATGCATCGGCCGTCATTAGGCTGGCATTCCGTTTCTTCCCGTTTGTCGTGCCGTTGCTGATCCTCGGGCGATACGGTGATCGCTATGTTCCGTTCGGCTTGAATTTCCTCGTTATGAACCTGCTACGGTGGGCGAGCGTGCCGTGGTTCATCTATCAAACGGTGCGAGGCATCATGCGATTGTCGCGAGGTTCCGATAAAGCGGCGAAGCATGGGATAGGGTCCAGACCGATATACGAGCGCACTCAATTGACGGACGGCAAAGTTGCAGTTACGTTCCGGCAGCGACGGCTGAACTTCGCTGTCGCCGATGTCGTGACGGTGGTGCCCGTTATCGCGTTGATCCTCGCGGGACTCGCAGCGTGCTTCTATGTTGGCGTCAACGATAACCTGCTTGTCGGCGTGCTGCTGATGCCCGTTGCGGTTCTGACGCCAATGCTCGTGGTTCATCGTCTCAACTGGCGAAACCAAACGATAGTGATTGAACCGGGTGTCGGCATCCGTTGGGGCAGACAATTCGTGGGCTACAAAGACGTCCACGATTTCGGTTGGCAAGCTTCGCAACGGACGGGCAAAAGTGGCTATCTCAGCATGACTGATTCAGTTGCCTACGCGATGATGAACGGTGGCAAGAAAGTCCTACTTACGAAAGAAATGCGCGGGAATACTGCTGCAAGCATCTGCGGGCTGATTCGAGAGCTCGCGTGATCAATCGTGGCGAACTAAGCAATCGCAGTGGTTTTTCCATCTGAAAGGCTTATCCACGGTTTTCTAAGCGGCCAACTGTGAAGGCCATGAGCTAGAAAACGGTGGGTAAGCCGTCCCTGTCTATCTAGTGCCGTGTTGTAACTGCGAGTCGCCTCGGACGCAGTTTGGCCCACCTCAGCGTTGTTTTTTCGCTGGACCTTAGGTTGGACATCGTAGAAACTTGAAGAATAAGGCTGTGTTCACGGTGTCCAACCCGTCGAGCAAAAATAACAATCAGGATGACGGGCGGTCATCGACCCACAGCTACCTTTTAACCCAATGTTAGGGCTATGGCAGGTCGCAGGGGCGAAGCGGTCATTGCAACTCGCGCGAGCGAACGGACAATACCCGACTGGAATCGGCAGTTTGGCGGTTCCACTCAAGGTGACAGTATCCTGCGCTCAGAACGCGCCATCTCCTGGAGGCAGTCCCTTGAAGAGGTGCTTTAGGTCGTCCTCAAGCCATGAGCACGCCTCGCTCGTTACCCGTGTTGTAATCGGCAGCGCGAAGCCGAGGTCGTCGAATCGATCTTGTATGCGCCATCCACCAAACCGAGGTATGTTGGTGCTGCGTCTGCCGAGTTTCGCTAGCGCGTCTCGCGCTTCTTCCCAATTTGGAAAGCCGCTGGGTCCGCTGTCGGAAAAGGAAACGTCCGCACCAGCATCCTCCCAGCATTGCACGGGGAACCAATGAAAATGGATCACAGAGGGACCGACGCGACGGTCACGTTGCTGGACTGTTAATTTCCAACGGATAGGCAATATAGGGAAGTAGATCAGATCAGAAGAAACGTGTGGAAGCGATGCCCGGACGACTTCAGCATAGGCCGTCTGCACCCTCCGGTGTTCTTCGTCCAGCACCCGGCGATAGATCTCGTCGTCTGTGGTAAAAGCGTTATCGTCCCATCCTACGGTGCTCCACCAGGGGTCGAGGGCGGTGACACCGACTGCACGCAAAAGAGCAATGTCGTCTAGAAGCGATTGGACGGAAAATCGCGGCCTGCCAAAGAAGGAGCCTTCGTCGATCGAGTAGTTCGCGAGTGGTCTGAGCTTGGACTCAAGGTGGTCGAGGTCATCGCTGATTCCCACATCGAAACGGTACTTTCGGGCGAGGTACCGGACACGGCCAAGCAGACGTTCTGCTATCCACGTCGGTCCGCCCAGTAGCTCAAGATGTTTTAGGGTGTCAAACATCGTGTCGCGCAAAAGGGTCATTCCGAGAAGCCGTGCGCTATCTATTCGAAAGCGAGATGGGTCAAGGTTTACTCCGCGAATTGTTCCAGGGAACTCCGGCATCGCCACCTTTACGCGCGCTTGCCCCGGCTCGGCAGCATGCAGCTTATAAGAGATACTCGTGGGTATTGCGGTGGCCTGCCCTGTGACGGCTAGGGGAGCGTCCACAACTCCTGTTAGCAATCCAAGGACCGACGCGCGCATTTCAGGAAAGAAGCCGATCAGGGGTTCATCGACGCCCTGAATTAGCTCTTGCAGGTAGTCTCTAGACAACTGCTCCAAGTTCAGATGCCGAAGATCGTTGGAAACATCAAAGCGATAGCGCAGGGCATCGAAATAGAAGCTGATGTTGGTCGATGTCAAACGTTTCCAAAGCGCGGTCTGAAGTGGGCGACTGGAGAGCTGCGCCATAAGCAAGACAGGGAAGAGCGAGTCCGCAGGAATCGGAAGCGTCGGGATTTGGCCTAGCAGTTCGGGTTCGCTTTTGCGCGCCAATGCCACGGCACGAAGGTAGTCTGCGAGGCCGTCGTGCTGAATTTCGACAACGGACCCAGACACCCTAACGGCGTTGCACTGGATGAGCTCATTCAGCAAAACGGTCGGAAGAGTTTGGCGGCTTAATTCTGCAATGGCGTCTGTAATAGTGATCGGAGCGATAACGGTCGCTTGGGCCAGCGCAATAAGGGCCCGCTCTCGTTGTGCCTTAGATACGACGTCATCTGGCTCGGTTTCGAGCACTGTATCCAACCACGACTGAAACAAAAACCCGATTCTATTCGGGAAAGTCTGCTCCCGTTTCCAATAATTTAGTGACAGTCGGAGAAGTAGGGGATGGACACAAAGCGATCGCAATATCGATGACATCATGCTTACGATCGAAAAATTCTGTGCGCTCCCGTCGCTTAAGACGACCTTCTCGAATTCGCGTACTTGTTCATCAGATAGTGGATCTAGCTCAAGGACGGGCAGCGGCAGTTGCGGTTTGAGCGCTGCCCGGGAGAAGATGTAGACCTGCACCAGCGGGTAATCGCGCTGCAAGTTAGAAATCTCAGCGGTAACTCTCTTTTGAAACTGTACTGTGGTGCGGTCAAAGCTGTCGCAGCATACGACTGCACCCGTGTCCCGCAATTGGGCTGACAAGGACGCTGCCGTGACGCCAGGCTGATGCGCCGACAGCCGTTCTTCGATGAACTTTACGAGCGACACGCTCGACTGCTCAAGGTCAGGAAGGGGGACGTCGAATGGAAGGGGCTTATCACTCCCAGACAACCGCACTTCCATTGCCAGCATGAAAGTCGCGCGAGAAAGAGTGGTCTTTCCATAGCCCGATGGACCGATTACGATGGCGCCGCTTAGAAAGTCGGTGATTAGGCGGGTCGAGTTCAGGCATATCGCATGACCAGGTGACTCGCTGCGCCGCAATGTTCGCGTGATCGCTGGGTCCGCACGAGACAGCCGCTTCACCTCCGCTTTTTCATAACGGCCAAAGTCGGCGGTGGTCTCCATGATCGTTTTGAAGGATAGCGACCGGCAGTATTCGCGAACCGCAGCTTTGTTCAAAATACGTTCTATTTCTCCTCGCTTGGATGTCAGCGATGGAATCGGGACAGTCAGAACGCACTGGCTCTCCATCGTAATCTGCAACTGCCAGACTTCTAGGACCTTGCCGTTAGTTATCAGTAAGACCGGCGCACGCAGGTTCTGAGCATACGATTCTCCCTGCGCCTTGGCGTCAACGATGTCCTCGGAAGGATTTTTCGCTTCAACGACCACCAACGAATTGTCTCGCGTTTGAATACCTTCCCAGAAACAGACGAAATCGGCCTCAGGCTTTCTGCCTGCCCGGCCTTCCTGAAACACGACAGGGTATTTGGGGGCAATATCGTCACCTTCATAACCCAAGGCGCCTAAAAGCGGCAGTACCAACTGGACCTCGACCGCGGCCTCGTTGCGTAGCTTATCGAGCGTGGGTACGTTAGACCAAAAGTCAGCCATGAATGAATGAAGGACAAAAAGATATTGCAAGCCTAACAGCATTGTGGGCTGATGAATAACTAGGAGGTCCGTTGACGCTTAGCGCGAGGCGTATGGCGGAGAAGCTGTGGAAAGGCGTGGATAGCCTCGTAAGCGCGTCCCTTGATCGGCGGTGAGGGCATCTGACACGGATGGCGACCTGACCTGTTTTCTCCTTTGCCACTCGTTGGCGGTCGACCGTTCGGCCTGTCTTCCGAATTCCGAGGTGCGGCGGCCGGCCGGCCAAGCTAGAATCAAGGGCGGCGGCCGAGCTTCCGCCGTAATGGACAGGGTGTGACCAATGGCGATATCGCTACCGAGTAGACCATAGGGGAATAATTGATGATACCGATCGAAGAAATAAAGAACATCGAGAACCGCCTGAAATCTATGGATGATGTTTTCATGCCATATGCCTTGACAGACCGAATCATTGCCGAGGTGACGGCGAAAGGCAAAGATGCCCGCAATGACGTGTTGACCATGCTTGTGGAATTTGTCACCCATGTCCTGAAAATAAGGGGTGAAAATAACTCGCAGAACATGAGTGCGCTGCACGAAGTGAGGGATGGAGATTATAAGAATGGGGTCTAAAATGCCAGATTTTCTCCAGTTTCAATGGGTGCAAATTATAGAGTTTGGCGCGGGTTGTGGCTTGATGGGGTTTCTTGTTTTCTTGGTGGATGCGATTTCATTTAAGGTTGGGCATTCCACCTCGCTTCTTCGAATTACTTATCGCGAAAGAAATGGCTTTATTCTCCTTGTCCTCTGGACTGCGGGTGCCGCTCTCGTTGGGGGTATCGGCACTTACATTGGGATAGTTCAATTTACAAAATCCGCTGTGCTTGCGGTCGGTGTGGGTTGGCCAGTTTTGCTATCAAAGATAGTCCAATCAAATCATGAGCAAAGCGGCCCTGCCTTGAGTGCTGACACGGAATCGGAGGCATAATGAAGCTTCAATTTTCAGATTTCTATTATGGCCTTCGCCCCGCTTTAAGCGAGTCAGAAATAAAAAATTATTGTAAAAAGTCTCGGTACTTTGATCAAGAAAAAGAGTCGGTAAGGGATGCCAAGACGCTTCTTCTCTTTTCCAGTGACGAGAAGAAATCTTGGTTGGTGCGAACGAATATTAGGGTGTATAAGCTTATGGATAATAGGCGAGAGTCCCATCCACTAATAAATTGGGCGATAATGTTGTCTGAAGCTGCGCGCACTGATGTTAAAGTAAAACCGAGGGGAAGGGGGGGATTTGCTGTTTTGAATTTTAGTTTTAAGGAAGGAAAGGATTATATTGTCGACCCCGCACTTTTTCAAAACTCGGGCACTGAGCGTACCATCTCCGAGTTTTTGAGAATTATCGAAAAAAGGTAGCCTACTCTATTCTGCTTATGGTGGCCTGTCGGTGGCCAGCATCCCCAAGATGCTACGTGCGGTGCTGGCGCTCGGTACCGAAGGTGACGCGAGTGAGTTGACCTGAGCGCGAGGTAGTTTTCCTTGGTAGTCGAGGTCGGCGCACAGGCGCCGACGCTGCCAGCTGTGCTGGCAGGCGAGCGCGGAGGATTGTGGTGCGGGGGTTGAAAAAGTCTGGCGCAGGCCATGCAGCAGCGTGCAGTTTTCATGGAGTGTTTGCGATAGCCGGGAAAGCGCGTGCTGAGAAAGTTGTTCGTTCGCTGGAAGTGGCGATCGTCGCTTCATGGGCGGTTGCTGCCGAATGGACCATCGAGCGTCGACCATACGTGAACGACGCTAAGCTTCTGAAATTCCCCGACCACGTTGGACACCTTGGACGCGGCCTTATGCGATAGGCATTCGTCGGTCCAATCCACGCAGCATAAATTGGTCAGTTTCCCTTCATGCCGGACAGACTGTTCAGTTGACGAATCCTTGCCTGCCCGAGTTGAATTTGCAACCGGGACTTCTGTTCCATCAGTTTCGCCAGTCGGCGTTCGGCTTCGCTACGCTGCTTTGGGGTTCTGGCTCCATTCATGTCTGCCGTAGCCGCATTGATGTTAGATTGAACCTCGCCGATGGCCGCCTCGATATCGCCGAAAACGCCTAAATCAGACGGTGTATCGGCACTGTGCATGGCTTGCTCCCGCATGCTCTGCATACTACCAATGATGGCGGCCTTGTCGCGTGTGGTCCAGGTGGTCGGACGAGTTGCATGGATGGCACGGGCTTCCTGCACTATCTGCTGAGCGATGAGTTTGATTGCTGAGAACTGTGATTTCATGCTGCTGGTCTCCTTACGGGTGGTTGTTATTGGTTTATAGGTTTGCCGTTCGCGAGCGGCCTTGAACCGATGGCTACGAAGCACGCGGGGCGAAAGATAGGCTTTCAAATTGAACTGGCGGCGAGCTTCAACGAGCTGGCTCAGCGTCGCGCGTGCCTGCTGATATTCGGATGGCGACAGATGGTGATCCTGCTTCGCATCGCGGGCGGAATTTACGAGTTCGGGGTAGTCGGCGTTCGCGTTATAGAGAGGGCCGCGAAAGCGTTTAGCCTTTGCCGCACCGGAAAACTTCATTGAGATGTAGTCTTGCCCCTTGCGGGTAACTTCGACGCCGTATTGCTCGCTTAGGAACATGCATAGCTGGTCGCGGTTTGCTATCTGTCCGGTGCGAATTGCCCTCGTCAGACGCTTGTGTAGATACATTTTGTTGCTGCGATCCTTGCTGCCTTCTGGGGTGTGTCTCTCAAAGTCACTCAGGGCCAATTTGAGCGGATCGGGCACGACCTGGGCATAGTCGAGCTCGTGATTGGTGACCTGTGTGAAGGCTTCGTATAGCTGTATGTTCTGTTTGCCCGGCGGATGAATGTTCATCCGCTTTCCGGACATCGTGGTCATCGGAACAACGAAGTGAATTTCGGTGTTGCCCTTGTCGCGATGCAGGACGAACAGGCAGTTGAAGTGTTCAGGACCAAGCCCCGGACACATGGTCTTCTTGAACGACTGGATAACCTGCTTCATCTGCTCACGAGTCGGTTGCTCGTTGTCGCGAAACGCAATCGCGCCGGACACATATTTATGCTTTCGCTGGATGCTATTGATGACGGCGATAGTCAGGTCTGGGCTGCCTTCTAAGACTTCCGGCATGACAGCACGTTTCTGTCCCGTATGGTCACGGTCACTCATCAGATAGTTGACTGGGGACTCGCCGCGCGAAATCCCCGCTTTAAAGACACGGACAATCATGCGGTGCCCGTAGCTCTCCTTTGCTTCACTTCGTTCCAGACTTCTTCAACGATGTCCTGAACTTGCATGAGCACCAGCAAGATTTCTTCATCGGGCTCACGGCCGTCTTTGAGCTGCACGGCAATTTCAGCGACGTAATTCCCAATGAGATTGATGGTCTGCAACCACGCGAGTTCATCGTTGCTCGGGTGAGCCGTGTTTCTGTTCAATCCAGTTTCGCGAAGGTATTGGGCGAGATTGTCGTAACCAGCTGCGATGGCCTTTTCGCCGAGCGTCGCATGCTCTTGTGGGCTGACCCGGATTTCAACCCGCTTGGTTCTGCGATGAATGTTTCCGTCGATGCCGGACTGGCCGGCCTGTTTCTTGATTAAGGCGTCGGCCTCGTTATATTCGTATTGCATATCGGCTCCTGTTGTTATGGTTATTGGGCCGTGCGTTGCGCTGTCCGTGTCTGTCTCGCTGGTGTTGCTTGTCAGGGGACTGGGGAGAAACCCCAGAAATATCGTTTATCGTGGATGAACCCAGGATAAACGTTGACCTTGTTTGGGTTTGCTTCGTTCGGCTTCCTTTACAAATACCGGATTTTTTTCGGATAGCAAGGATCATCCGACGAACGGTTCCGGGCGGGTACCGCTCAAGCGGCATCCTCCAGGTTCCTTGGCTGTAGATTGAGACCCGAGAAATCAGGATGTGACCCAGATGGAATGGACCCCCTCGGCCTTTCGTTACACGGTAATATAAGCGGAAGTCAACCAAGGTTCGGCGGTGCGCGGGGATCGCTTTCCGATCTAAAATATTTGTCCGTAGATGCCGCCTGACACAATCAAAACGAAGTCAACCGTCACAGATCAGGCATGGTCAATCAGGTACAGCTGATCCGCTGCGCGGATCGGACCTTGCCCTATCGACGATGAAGATAACGGATTTCCAGAGGCCAGGAGGGAGCATGGAGGTTAAATATTCACGGGGCGCAGAGTGGCGGATTTGGGACCTACAGGTTCACACGCCTTACTCTGCATTGAACAATGGCTTTGGATCTGACCTCGAAGCTTACGCCAAGATTTTTTTCACCAAGGCGATTAAGAAGAATATCGCGGTTATCGGTGTCACCGACTATTTTTTGGTTGACGGGTACAAGTATCTGCGCGCGCTTCAGCAAGACGTAGATCGGCTTGCAAGCCTGATCGGCAAGGATAAAGTTCAAGCGGCGCAAGAAATTAAGCTCTTTGCAAATGTCGAGCTAAGGACCAATATTTTGGTCAACGGCAATAGGGTGAACTACCATGTAATTTTCTCGGATGAAGTCTCCCCTGATGACATCAGAGATAATTTCCTTGCTCGATTATCGTTCACAAGCGAAGGAAATCCCGCCGGAATCGACCAAGAGGCATCCCTCACGCGTACGAATCTTGAGCACTTGGGGCGAACGTTGAAGGCGCAACACGAAAATTTCCAGAAGCATTCCGATATTTTCGTAGGATTGATGCAAGCTACGATTGATACCAAGACGATTTCAACCGAATTGCAGAAGCAAGAGTCACTATTTGCGAATCGGTATGTTTTCTGCGTTCCTTGCGACGAAGACTTATCCAGCGTCAGCTGGAACGGGCAAGGTCACATGTTGCGCAAGGTCTTGATTCAGAAATCGCACATCTTGTTCTCTAGCAATGCGAACACTCGCGCGTTTGCGTTGGGGCAGCGACACAACTCTCCGGAGGAATACCTCGCCGAGTTTCGCACATTTAAGCCCTGCCTCCATAGTTCAGACTCTCATGCTGTTGACGAACTGTTTGAGCCGGACGATGCACGCTACACGTGGATAAAAGCGGATCCGACATTTCGAGGTCTACTCCAAACGATCAACGAGCCAGATGGCCGTGTCTATGTCGGTGCTAGCCCGCCGAGCTTGGAATCGATGCGCAGCCGAACGACCAAGATCGTGCGTGAGCTCACCATTCGCAAAACAAGTGACTCAAACCTTGCGGAAGCATGGTTCGATCATCAATTACCGTTAAACCCCGAGCTTGTTGCAATCATTGGAAACAAGGGAAGCGGCAAGAGCGCACTGGCAGACATCCTGGGGTTAATTGGCAATACCCCGCGTCACGGCGAATTCAGTTTTTTGCACCCTGAGCGCTTTCGAGATCGAAAAAGTAACAAGGCCAAGCATTTCGAAGCGTTCGCCAGTTGGGGCGATGGCACGAGTACCGAACCCATAAGGCTCGATGAGACACCGCCAGAAGGTGTACTCGAGACCATCAAGTACATTCCGCAGGACTACCTTGAGACGATCTGCAATGAAGTGAGCCTCGGCAGCGACGGGCAGTTCTACGCTGAGCTCCAGAACGTGATTTTTTCGCACGTTTCCCCGGCAGAGCAATTGGGTCATGCGTCGCTCGACGAGCTTCTGCGTAGCCGTTCGCAGGAGACGCAGAAAGCGATCGACTTTCTCGTCGATCAGATCAAGTCGATGAATCGTGCGATCGTCGCCCACGAGGACCGACTGTCACCAGAACACCGGCGAGCACTTGACGCCCAACTTGAAGCCAAGAAGCGGGAGCTGCAGGCGCACGATCTTGCCAAACCGGACGTGGTTGTGGCACCGGATGTCGATCCAGCGTTAGCGGAAAAGAGTAAGCAGACGGCCGACGAGTTGCAGAAATTGCAAGGGCAACTCGACGCAATCAATGGCGAAGTTACGTCGATCAACTTGAAAATCACCGACGAAACGAAGCGCCGAACGACAGCAGAGAGATTGCTGGGTAAGTTGGGTAACCTGAAGCGGCAATATGAGGCCGCTGTCCAAGATGCTCAACTCGATGCTACCGAATTGAGTGTTAGTTTGCCGATCCTAGTCGACATGGATCAGACGATTACCCAAGTAGAAACCATACGCAGTCAAGCGGAAGAGAACGGGAAGCAGTTAGATTTAAAACTTAGCCCGGAAACTGTTGGAGGGCTGTTTCAACAGAAGGAAGCGGTTGGGAATAGCGTAGCCAAAATCACGGCAGATTTGTCCGCACCGCAAAAGGCCTACGAGGAATACAAAGCTGCTTTGAAGCGATGGGAAGAAGCACGCGACGCAATCGTAGGGACTGTTGAGCTCCTCGGCAGCGTCACCCAAATACAAATTGCAATCGCGCAGCTTCCAGCGGTTGCGCTTCAGGTCAAGGAGTTGCGTCGTGTTCGTATGCAAAAGGCCGGCGAGATATATCGTGAGAAGCAGAAACTTCGCGATGACTATGCTCGGTACTACGGGGCCGTTCAAAAGTTTTTAGCGGAACACCCGCTCGCACGTGGCGGCCAGATCAAACTAACGTTCAACGTGGCAATCGCTGAAGAACGCTTCGCACCGAAATTCCTGAAATTCGTGAGCCAGCGACGTGTCGGCACGTTCTCAGGTGTAGAGGAAGGAGCAGAGCTGCTCAAACTAATGCTAGCTAGCACAGACTTCGACCTACCTCGAGCTACGATGAAGTTTGTGCTGCGCCTGATGCGAGCGTTGCGGGAAGACCGACGCCCAGGAAGAAACAATGCTCGTCTCGAGTTGAAAGCGCAACTTGCGCAGAGCGTCACCCCCGAGGAACTGTACGACTTCGTGTTCAGTCTCAGTTACCTCGAGCCGGTGTATAGCCTTCGTTGGGATGGCAAGACACTCGAGCAACTTTCTCCTGGGGAACGAGGGAACCTGTTGCTCATCTTCTATCTATTGATTGACCGAGACGACATCCCGCTCGTCATCGATCAACCGGAAGAGAACTTGGACAATCATACGGTCTACCGAACGCTCGTGCCTTGCGTCAAAGAAGCAAAGCGACGCCGACAGGTGATTATGGTTACGCACAACCCGAACTTGGCGGTTGTGTGTGATGCCGAGCAAATCATTTATGCTGAAATTCGAAAGGATCGAGGCAACGAGGTGACCTATCTCAGTGGTTCCATCGAGGAGCCCGAGATCAATCGAAAAATCGTCGATGTTCTGGAAGGTACGCGGCCCGCGTTCAACAAACGCGATGCAAAGTACTTTTCGTAAGGCACGCGAGTTACTTTGTTCGACGGCTCGCTTGTCTTCCGTCGACCCATCGCGAGCACTCCTCGAATTCAGTCGAAAGACGGATGCGCGCTCGTCATGCCTGCCGCTTTGGCGGCAGGCTTCTGCCTAAGCGGCAGGCAAGCGGGATTCGACACCCGCTCGCCTGCCAAAGTCATCCACCGTTACGCCTATTTCGCATGACATCAACTGAACTTCGCCTTCGGCTCAGCTTGCTTCCCGCCGAAACCGTTTTAACCGGTGCCCATGTCGCTGCGTTGGCAGATGTGCTGCTACCTGTTCCAAAGTCTGATTCGCTTGCCGGTCGCCCGCTGACCGAATCCGATCTGAGTAATGTACTGGGAGAACCTGAATCGACGTTGCAGGGTTGGCACGCAGCAGGGCAGGGATCAAGAATTCGTTATCGTGCCGGTGACGTCCGTGAGTGGCTGGACCGCCGCGCTGTGCCGCATGGTTTGGCTGCCTATTCGGACCAGTTCGAAGAAGACGGCGAAACGTATGAATGGGGTGAGCCAGTTCCCGCCATTATTGTTGACGGCCGGATGACCGGCGTCTTTGCCAAGCTGGACGAAGAGGTTGAGCCTGACAGCTACGAGATCCTGCGAATCGCCTCGCCGGTCGTCGCGGCCTACTCGCCGACAAACCTGACGCGAACGCAGTTTAACGATCTGCTGAAGGTGGTCGATGCACTCGGGACATTCGGACAGGAAATGTCAACCTCCCCCGACAACGCGGCGGCGACCTTCGACCAATGGCAGGACAAGGCAAGCCCTGACGCACGGCTCCTGTTTTTGCGGATATCGCTGGGTCATGCAACGGGCATCTCCAGCGATGTGTTGGCAACGATTCCTGCGGACCTACGACAGCGGATCAATCCCGCAGAATGGTTGTATCGGCTGTGGCTGGATCACGGCTTCTGCGCACTCGATATGGGTGGTTTGCAAGCCATGCTGGACGATCAAACTGCCGCACTGAACCGGAATGCAATGGTCGCCAAAAGCGATGGCGCTATCGTATTTCACGGAACGATCGCACACCTGCTTGCGGACACGGCGGGAGCATTTTTCAATCTTAAGTCGCCTGTCGAATGCGACGGCCCGTCGTGCCATCAGTCATATACCCAACTGCTCCTCAGACTGCTTCGTGACGGCATGCTCACTGACCGCCCGAATCGTGACAAACAGACTGCCGAAACGATCGGCGACCAGATATATGCGGGCAACCCGGATGCCGCATGGTTTCGCTATGTGGTATCGAAATACCGCCAGAAGGACAAGCTTGAAGCGGAGCTGCCGATCCGTAAAGGTGTCGTCAAGAAAACGGGCATTAAGGTTTGATTCAATTGCTTCCGTCTGCCTGATCGGGACCGGACGATAGTGGCCGGAGCCCGAGCTCGTCTCGCACGCGCACGGCGGATGCCAGATCCTGTCGGGCGAGATGGTATTCAATCGCAATGGTCCCGACCAGATCCCGGATGCCGTCGAAAATGCGATGGTGTTCGAGAATCGATTTGACGGGGCCGTTGATCAGGTTGATAACCATGGACTCGAAAAGGTCGGCATCTTCGCTCTCTACCATCGCAAGACGCCAGGCAGTCAGAGCCAGAGCGAACCGGTATAGGGTCGGCTGAAAATATCTGTCGCTGATGGACCGCATAACGGGATTGTCTGCTGGCCGCATGGGTCTGTGTCCGCTTCTGGCTACCGCCCATGCGGCAGGCTCGGCAAATTCGCTGAGTACCGCGTCGGTACGTGAACGCGTTCCGCGCTCAATCCCCATGTCGTCCAGCATGTCGTCCAGATAATGTGCGAAATCGGCATGTTCTTCGAGCGGGCGCCATAACGGGACATTCGTGCGATCCTCCTCCGGTCCGACCTCAAGCACGAGCCTTGCACCTCGGCAGACGCTGTTCTGCTCGACGAGGCTGATCGCGGCTCCGTCCGGGGCACGCTGTCCTGTGCCATAGCGACTCCATGAAAGCTGCGGCAGCTTCTTGAACGGATCGGAAGTCGGATTTTTCTTCGTCCATTCGATGCCGAAAATCACGCGGTTAAGTTCCGCATATCCCTTCGCGCCAGTCCTGCGTAGCAGATCAACGACCCATGCACGGGTCCGCATACCATCGAAAATCGCACGTGGCCTCTGTCCTGACTGAGCTGGGTTTGACTTGCTCGAACTATCTGATTTGGGATCGCTAGTATCTGCCGATGCCGCTTTCATATTGTCCTTTCCCTTGTTTGCCATGCTCTGCGCCATTCCATTGCCGGAGTAATCCATTTTAATGCGCGCATGGCCATCATGCGCGCAATCGTTATTTACGGACGTATAGCTCATCCTTTGCGGACCGCAGAACGGTTAGGCCGAAGCGTTGTGAAACAACGGTGGGAACGGAGACGCGATGCTCGCATGGCGGTCATGCACGCAATCGTTATTTTCGCACTTATGGCTCATCCTATGCGGACCGTAAGAGGGTTAAGCGGAAAGCCATGAAGCAGTTTGGGAGCCAAGAAACACGATGCTCGCATGACTGTCATGCTGACACTGGTCCTCAAGGCAGCAGAGGCGGATCATTTCACTATCGACACGACGCAGACGAAACCCGGGAAGTTCGAGACGCCAGTGAAGATGACCAAACCTTTCATTTACAGGAGAAACAGTATGAACAAGCAAGCTAAGCAACAGAAAAAAATCGACCCATTTGTTGTCCCTAACGACGGTGACACCTATGAAATCACGACAGTGGACTGCACGGTCGACGGATGGCGCTTCCAGCGACTTCTGAATATCCATAAAGGCCAGTCTTATACGGTTCTTCGAGTAGCGGATATTGCCAACGGAGTCGCTTTCCTGAAGGTCCAGCCCAACTGCGGGGGAATCCATCAGCAGTTTCTAAAAGACAGTCCTATTGTCATCATGCTCGACCGTACAAAGGAGTATCAGAAATACACCGGTCTGAGCCATGCCCAGCTTCGTAAGATTACGGTTGGGGCCGGCATTGAATTGATGGACAGCCTGTTTGGGTCAACAGAAGCTCTGAACTAAAAGTAGTCCATGTTTATGGGAAGGCCTCTTCCCATAAAAGTAGTAGTCCTATGCAATTGTTGAATCAACATTCCCCTGTTTTCATAGTGGAGGCGGGGGACTTCGAATCTAACCTTGGAGGTTTATATGCAAGTCATCAATCACGATGTGAATATTTACGAGCAGTTTGAAGTCCACTCAGCCGCAAGCCTGTTTCCAGCCATGCGCGACGATGAGTTCGCCCAGTTGAAGGCCGACATCCGACAGCATGGCCAGAAGATGCCGATCCTTGTGTATCACAACAAGATCGTGGATGGCCGTCAGCGGCTCCGTGCCTGTCGCGAGCTCGGTGTTGAGCCCGTCTATGTGGCGATCGAAGATCTGGGCATGCCTGTGCAATCGTATGTTGTCAGCCAGAACCTGCATCGCCGTCACCTTGACGACAGTCAACGGGCGATGATCGCGGCTCGCCTGACGAAAACCAAGGTCGGTGCGAACCAGCATACCGCTCAGGCGGTATCCCAGAAACAGGCAGCGGCCGATCTGAAGGTGTCGGTCGACTCGCTGCAACGGGCCGGCAAGGTTATTCAGTCCGGTCATGAAGGGCTGATCGAGGCGGTCGACTCGGGCAAGATCGATGTCAGCAATGCGGTAGCACTTGCGAGTCTGCCGCAGGAAGAACTGGACGAGCTGGTGAAAAAGGAAGCAAAGGATATGCTGGAGCAGGCGAAACAGGCTCGTGCAGACGAGCGCGAGCGACTGCGACAGGTAAAGCTGGCCCAGCTCGATCATATGCGAGCCACGAACAAGCCTTTCGATCATTCTGTCGGCACGTTCAATGTGGTGTATGCGGACCCACCATGGGACTACCTTCCTCAATTGAGTGTGGGCTATCCGACGATGAAGCTGGACGAGATCTGTAATCTGCTTCGTGACAGCAAGGCGGTTGCATACGATGCCGTACTGTTTCTTTGGGTACCTGCCTCGCTCATGGCGGAAGGGCTGAAGGTGATTGAGGCATGGGGATTCAAGTACCGAACCCAGGCGATCTGGCACAAGGGAGGAAGCGGCATGGGTCCATATTTCCGTGTGAACCATGAGGTGCTGATGCTGGCGACTCGTGGCAACACCATGCCTGAAGTTCCGGCCGAATCACGGTTCACTTCGGTGTTCCAGTACGACCGCCGTGTGCACAGCCAGAAGCCGGATGAGTTTTACGAAGTGATCGAGACGATGTACCCGGAACTCCCGAAGATGGAACTGTTTCGCCGTGGCGTGCCGCGCGACGGATGGTACTGCTGGGGCAATGAAGTTCAGCATGGTCCAATCGCCCAGCTTGAACAGCAGATGATTGATGTCATCCAGGTTGAACAGGTGGCCGGCGATCTGGAGCATGTGTCAGAAATGGGCAATGCCTCAAACGATACGATGCTGGAAGCGGCATAGCGGGACAACATCTTCCGCCAGTGAGCACATCGCGGGGTGATTGAAGCAGGTAGGTTGAAGGCTGATGCAGTAAAAGAATGGTCGAAATGTGCTTCGGCCATTTTTTATTTGTATTTGCCCGTTGGGCTGGCTATTCCTTCTTCTATTGCGTCTGGACCTTTCTTTCCCCTTGGTTTGCCGGCCGCTAGAGCGGTATGCTGCCTTTGGCTGGACGCTGACGCGATCCAAGCATGCGGGCTAATTACCTGATGTACGCCGTGCCGGTCGAAAAATGGTGATTTCTTCGAGACCAGATCAACATCACAGATGAGGCAGTGAATGCGTAGGACATTGCAGAACCCAATGTTGCTAACCATCGCTACGTTGCTGGTGGTCGTAATATCTATCCGTTCCGACATCGGAGCCACGTCGTGGATGTGGTTTCAACGATCAGGGGCAGTCGTTGTTCTAACCGGTGCATTGCTCGGCTATCGGAGCATCATTCGGCTCGGCAAGCAGGGCGTTGGAGGAGCATCCGTGCATTGGGGTAAAGGCACGATTCTGTCAGTGGATGATTCAGGGCCAGTCCAGATGTTAAAGACCAAATTAGATGCTGAAACAGCGGAACGCCTCCGGCAAGATGAACTGGACAAAAGCGCGGGCTATGTTGGCGTCGTGATGATGGTTCTCGGGACGCTGATCTGGGCGTACGGCGATCTGCTTGGGAAGGTGTTCTAGTTGCCGGGCACACCAGGGGCTTATCCACGAAATCCCAGATGGGCGACTGCTTCGCCATAGTATTTGCGCACGGTCTTGATGTTCATGCCCGTGTGTTCCATCAGCAGGCGGGGACTAAGTTCGTTACCGTAGGTCGGATGCAGATGGGTAGCGGCCGCTATCAGCGTTTCAAGGGATTTCTGCCTGCGTACGGCATTGGTGTATTCGGCGCCGCATCGCATGCGTTCAACGGCGGGTTCGTCGGCGAAGGTGAGGACACGCTGGCGATTGTGAAGTTCGTGGCGCTTTTTCCACGTGCCAGAAGCTACTGATTTCGCTGTCGCCTTGACCTCGGAGTAGGGAAGCGACACGTCGAACGTTTCATCTATCTCGATCGCTTTCGCCAGCACCTCACGGTGCCATGCTTCGGCATTTACATGCGCGTGTACCGCACCGTAGGCCCAGAATCTGGGGGTGTGGAACAGTTCGTCATTCCTGCCACGGAAAGCAACATCGTCGGGTAGTCGCTTGGTAGTGGACCGTTTTGGCAGTTCGATCCATTCCGTAAAATCGGTCAGATCGTAGCGTGTCGGGAACGTGATCACCTCCCATGCAGGATGTAGGGGATTCTTGGTCAGGGTGTGATTGAAGGCCGTATCCGCCGATAGTCTGGATTCCATCTCCGACTGGATTGCCTCAAAGTAGTCCTGTGGCGCGCTGCGGCTGTTCTCGTGGTAGGCGACGGGGGTATTGAGCCGGTAGAGCATGTGGCAATGCCCGTTCTTCCGGTTCACGGTGATGATGGTTGGGGCTGGCAGGTTCACATCTTCAAAACGGAACGCGGATGCTGGCTTGTCGATGTCAAAGCTCAGATAGGCGCGGTAGACAGGGTTCAGGCCGCAGTACGCAAACTGGTCAACCTTCTCGCGCTTGCGAAATTTGGTGCCTTCGGCGAAATCGTTGGTGGTGACTACGGCCTCATTCAGATGGTTATAGAATTCTTCGAGTTGTGGATTCATTTATTTTGTTCGTTGTTCTTAACAACAAACAAAATTGACGGCCTTAAGTCAAGGCCAGTTGCCTATTAAATTGCCTGGGCGGCTACTTCCTCTGGCTCCGGAGTATTCAGAATTCCCTGAAGCGCCTGGATTGCGGTCATCAGCGTACCCTCCTCGCGGCGATCACCGATCTGCGGGAAGACACGTTGCAATGTGCTGAGCCCCCACCATTGGCCGGCGCGGGTATCCAGATTGGCAACCGGGACCCAGAGCCATTCGTCGTAGTGACGAACCTCGATCTCGTAGGCCTGCGTCTCGGCATTGATTCGCAACTTGCAGCATCGAAGGTATGTGCTTGGTCCGGTTGCCTGGCCGGTCGCGACTACGGGACTGCTATTCAGGTAGATGAGAACCAGCTCTTTGTAGATTTCCACCTGCTCCCTGATGTCATCGAAAAGCGCCGATGACCAACCACTCCGATACTTGATCTCGACTAGATACTTCGTTGTCTGTTCTCGATTCATCACCACGAGGTCTGGAAGGGCTCGCATTGCCTTGGGATAGTCGAGTCCCGCATATTCCAGTGCCGTCAGACAGGCCAGCTCGCGCACCAGATTTTCAATCCCTGAGTCGATGACGCGATACCCCGCGTCATCGAGGATCGCTCGAACGATGCCTTCGCTCAATTCCTTCTTGATGCGACTCTGAAAGTTCATCGCTTAAAACACCGTAAAGGACAAGATGTGGTTGAAGTTGGTGAAGTCGAGACGGTCATGAAAATCTAGCGTATCGATCGCGGTCTTCAGAGCGGGCATCGGGATCGGGTGTAAATAAAGAAAGTGGGCGTTTTGCTTGTCAACGTGACCGGTCAGCTGAAAGATCGTGCTGGTGTTGACATTCAGGGTCGCGAGGCGGGTAATGACCGTGTGTCGAAGCGAATGGAAGCAGGTGGTGGGGTCTTTTACACCCATCCTGACGAGGTATTCGGAGAAGCGCCTAGACAGGTTCTTCTTGGTTCCATTGTGCCCATCCACGAGATACCAGAACAGTCTGTCGTTGTCGCGATTTTTGACTTGAGCGGAGTTCTTTACAAAGTCGAGGAAGCCGAGTTCGATCAATTTCGCATGGACGGGGATGTTTCGGTTTCCCGCATCGGTCTTCGCGTCTGAAACGCGGAAGAAGACCACGCCGTCCTGTTCCTTGATATCGCTCAGTTCAATAGAGGTTGCTTCCTCGATGCGCATGCCAGAGTACAGGCACATAAGCGGACCCCAGAAGTAGTCCGGTTTGATCGCGAATTTTCTATAGTTACGCCAGTCGAAGATAACCGTCAGATCGTCGTCGTAAAACATTTCGCGCTTCTTGATATTGTTCTTCGCGTGCTTGACGAACATGCCGTCTACCGGGTTTTCCTTCGCATCGCTGTAGCCGTTGCTGCTGGAAAACTGAAAGAAGCTTTTAAGGTGCGAAAGATACTGGTTGATCGTATGGGCGACCTTGCCTTCATTCAGCATTCGCGTCTTGAACGACTTGATGTCTTCTTTGGAATAATCATCCACGACTCGATCATCGGCCTGGCCGAGGAAGAGTTTGAGTGACTGCTGGTGCTTGTACACGGTCGCAGGAGCAAGGGTGGCTTCTGCTTCCTGCATGTACATTGGCACAACCTCACTCATTTTCCGCACGACGCGTTTTGGTGAGGCAGCCGGGGCAGCAATTGCCGCCGGAAGTGAGGCGGCGGGCTGGGCATTTGGCGCAAGGTGCTGGGGCTCGCCGGCAATTCGAGCTGACATCGAGATTGATCGCAGCTTCGCCATCTGTTCAAGGATTTTCAGGCCGCGCTCCTGCTCGTCTGCCGTATCCGCCTCGAAGACCCCTTCGTCCAGATTGATTTTGATAAGTTGCCTGATTTTGCTCAGGTCGATCGGTTTGCTCATTTCGATCCCGTAGTTCAGCAGCGTGGCCATGGCCCGCGCCTGTTTCTGATTTCTGGTCCGAAGCGAAGTATAAATGCTTGTCTGATGAATCGCGCTCGCGATGCGACGGGGCAGCGTGAAGCGGAAATAGAAGATGCCCGTCTTGTTGTCACGGACGAGGCGAGGGACTTTGATTGGCACTGGAATGGCTCCAAGTGCCTATTTCTTGAGCAGACTGTGGGTGCGAGGTGTGGGTGGGATTCTCCATCACCATGCTCAGAGCCATACTTGGCGGGCCTGAGAGGGTTTTGGAGCGGGCGATGGGAATCGAACCCACGGCTCTAGCTTGGGAAGCTAGGGTATTACCATTATACGACGCCCGCAGAGCGCGCTATTTTACGCGGGTTTGGGTCGTTTAGGCAAATCGGGCCTGGGTAGGCGGGGTGTAACGTGGGGCCGAAGCGGTTGGTTCGCTGGCGTCTCGTAGACGCTGTGGTGCGGAAACGCGCAGGTGTTGTCAACAGCAGCTTGCGGGCCGGCCGCCGTTAGCGGCCCCGGTGCGATTCGTTTTCTATAACTCCCTGAATTAACTAGCAATTCAACGACTACGAATCGTGTTCAGATCTCGCTCTTATAACCGGTACGAATACACCGCCAATGCAACTAACTATCCATTGCATTGAACGATCTCGTTCGTCCGTTAATACCTTGATGGCGCGTGATAGAAGATAAATCAAAAAATTATCTAAAGCGCATACGTGTGCGACGAGAAGCGCGTTCCTCGCCAAAGCACTCCACACCTTGCGCTACAGCTTAATTTATGCATTCAATCCAAATCCCACGATAACAGTACCTCACCACAAATCTCAAAGATTTCGCACACAAGAATATTAAAGCCAGAAGAAAACCAGCCGTATACCTCCATAGCACCATTTCAATTTATTACACCAATCCGCATAGATGTGCATCTGTCGAGCGGATACCTGGAGTAATTCACCGAATACGTGCTGGCAGCAAACCATCGAGGTCAATCTAACTAACGGCATGCGATCGCGGACTTGAGAGGCCGCACCGGCCCAATAAAACAAACAGATATGAAAAACAAAGCAACACTGACGTTATCCCTGCTTGCATCGCTGGTTCTGGCGGCTTGCGGCGGGGGCGGGGGTTCCAATGCGTCGCCGACTGCCGCCACCAGCGCGTCGTCACCGTCGACGGCGAGCGCGCCGGCAGCGAACTCGCCGGCTTCCACACCGACCGTGACCGGCGAGCAACTGCCGAGTCTGAGCAGCCCGCAAGCCGGCTCGACCGCGGCAACCGGCAACGGCGTGGAAGGGATCTGGTCGGTCACGTCCAGCGTCAACAAGACCACGGCCTTCGTCGATCCGCAAAACAATCTGTCGTACCTGAGCGTGCTGGGTACGACCGTCATGCAGGAGTTCTTCGGTGTCATCACGCCGGGCAGCTCGGCCTGGACATTGACGTCGGGCGGCCTGTTCAACCTGAATATCTACACGGCGGCAACGTCGGGCTCGGGGACTTTCACGGGCAATCAGGCGTTCAACGGCAGCTACGTCGAAGGCAGCAATACGGTGAACATCGGCTGGACCTACGATCCGGCGAA
>Ga0153933_1000113_pt1 | contig 44285 bp, 40 predicted proteins | sample TSNJ017MetaG_FD_102275 | JGI IMG/M metagenome (GOLD analysis project Ga0153933, IMG submission 102275) | Attine ant fungus gardens microbial communities from New Jersey, USA - TSNJ017 MetaG | ecosystem: Host-associated > Fungi > Mycelium > Unclassified | place: USA: New Jersey, Wharton State...
GTAGGCGTGCCGGCCGGTATCTTCGTCGGGTTGTTGGTCCCCCACGACTATTTCGTGCGAGACCTGGTTATCCTCGCTGCGTTGCTGACACTCGTCTGCATTCGGCCCTACGTTATGGCATTTGGCACGCGTTGCGCCTGCGCCGCGATGGCATTCGTGGTTGCCGGGCAGTCGTGGACTTTCGCTAGCGAGCGTCTGATCAACGTAGCGGTCGGCAGTGCGACCGGTCTCTTGATTACGCTGGCTGTGCACGTTATCGCGAGGCGCATCGAATGCTCGCGCAAACCGGCCTCATTTCGATGATCGGCAAGATTCCGGTCGCGCCTGTTGACGGGGCCGATGCTGTGTCGCGCGCCTCAAAACGCCGAAACCTTCAGCGCTGCAAGCGGAGCCTATACGACTCGCCGCGTGGTTTGGCGTTCATCAGTAGCGGGTAGATGAGCTTCACGGAGTTCCCGTTGGCGGATAACTACCATGAGTTTTACCCGCAATTTACCCACAAAACTGTCGGAAGCAGAGGGATTCCCGTGGAGGTTGCCGGACAGATCGTCATGCGCCGGATGCGCAACTGCGGCGAACGCGTAAAGCCTCAACCATTCGCTATAACCCTGCACGAGAAAGCCGCCTGAGCGCGCCACGTACTCCCGGCGCGACGCCTTATAGACACCCCGCAGCGCAAACCAGGGGACATGAGGCAAATCATGGTGTACTAAATGATAGTTGTTGTTCATGACCAACTTAGCGTGCCCAGAAGCCCCGTTGGTTTTGACTTGATGGTTAATTGCCTATAGAAAATAACGATTTTTACCTGCAATTTACCTGCATGTCGTAAATCTGTCGGTGACGACGCTTTGAAGGTCCAGGCCACTCAGATCAAAGACTCGGCTCTGGTGCAAATGGGGGCGGCGGAATCGGTTAGAGTTGTCTGATCAAACGAACTGATGGCGAGTGATGAGCAAGTTGAAGAGTGTGGACAGGTTGTTCGATGGGCGGCACTTTGATCGTGAGATCATCATTCTGTGCGTGCGCTGGTATCTTCGTTACAAGCTTAGCCTGCGTGATCTGGTGGAGATGATGGCCGAGCGGGGTTTGTCGCTGGCGCACACCACGATCCTACGTTGGGTGAAGCGCTTCACGCCGGAGTTCGTCAAACGGTGGAACCGATTTGGCACGCCCGTAGGGCGTTCATGGCGCGTTGACGAAACTTATCTGAAGATCCGTGGCCGGTGGGTCTATCTGTACCGGGCTGTGGATCGGGCCGGCCAGACGGTGGACTTCATGCTCCGCGCAAAGCGCGACGTGGCGGCGGCCAAAGCGTTTTTCAGTAAGACCATCAAACATCAGGGCCAGCCACCGGAGACGATCACGCTCGATAGCTATGCCGCTTCACACCGGGCCGTGCGCGAGATGAAGGCCGAAGGTGTGCTGTCCGAGGACACGAAGATACGATCATCGAAGTATCTCAACAACCTGATCGAACAGGACCATCGAAACATCAAGTCCAGAACGAAGGTCATGCTTGGGTTCAAGCGGCTCACGAATGCCATGACGACGATTTCCGGCATCGAGTTGATGCACCGCATTCGGAAGGGCCAATTCAATCTCGCGGCGCTCGACCTCAAAGATACCGCTACGGCCACCGTTTGGAATTCCGTCATCTCGATTAAATAAGTCATCCTATCAAATTTAAATACCTCGACTAATTCCGCTATTTGCACCAGATCCGCAGGAGGTTGCTCGTAAGCGAGCGGGGCAATATTGCTCGGATGGAGTGCTCGTCGTGGAACGGGAAGTTTGAACAGTTCCGCGGCTAGATCGATGCACCTGGACACAGCAAATCATTTGGATTGAAGGTCCTGTGTTATCCCTCTGGAGCTCTTCCATTCTTTGACGTAATCGATAAAGGCTCGAAACGCGGCCGAAGACAGGCGCATCCGAGGGTAGTACAGCGCCTCCCCCTCGAATGGTGGTGTCCACTCGGCGAGCACCTGAACCAAGGTGCCGTTGTCCAGAAACGGCTGGGCTTCGCGTTGTTCCACGTAGGCCACCCCGGTACCTGTGGCTGCAGCTTTTGCGGCGAGCGCCGTCGTACCCAAGGTTAGACGGCCGGCAACATCTACTTCCGGCGTCGCTCCACCTTTTGGGAACTCCCATCTCATGATTGACCCGCTGGGTAAGCGGGCACGGATGCACTCGTGATTCAAGAGGTCGCCGGGTGTGACTGGTGTGCCATGGGCATCAAGATACTCGGGCGACGCGACGATAATCAACGCTTCTTCGATACCCAGCGGTAAAGCGATCATGTCCTGAGGAACAACCGAGACCAATCGCAATCCCGCGTCGAAACCTTCACCGATGATGTCTACCAACCGTCCTTCGGTCACCAGGTCCACCCGAACGTCGGGGTACTCCCGCATGAAACCTATGACGATGGGTAACAGGCGATCCGCGCCCCAGGTGTCGGCATTGATTCGGATCAATCCAGCCGGTCGATCACGCAGATCGTGGACTCCATCGATCGCTTGAGTGATTTGATCAAGGGCGGGGCGGACTCGCTTCAAGAAAGACTCACCGGCTTCAGTTAATGACACGCTGCGTGTATTCCTCAGGAATAGGCGTATCCCTAACCGACTCTCCAGATTGGCAACGATGTGGCTGACCGAGGAGGGCGACATATCCAGTTCATGAGCGGCCCCACGGAAGCTCTCATGGGTTGCTACGGCATTGGCGACCCTCAAAGATCGCAGTCCAAGTTCTTCCATTGTACGAATTCCATCATCATACTGTTCGGTATTGATCAGTTTACGTCATTTAAGATTCACAATAAAGTACAGAAATTGAACAGGCGAAAGAAGATTGTTGATGGAAACCGTTCTGAGGGCTAGTCGTAGTACTTCGGAGCAGGAATGCCGCGCCTTTATCCTTGGCACTTTTGCGCCCCCGCAAGCGTAAGGAGAACGATCGTGACACAAAGAACATGGTTCATTACCGGGGTGAGCAGTGGCCTCGGCCGATATATGACCGAGTTGCTGTTGGAACGCGGTGAGCGCGTGGCGGGCACGCTAAGGTCCCCTGGCGCTCTCGATGACCTGAAGGCCAAGTACGGCAATCGGCTTTGGCTGGCTCAACTCGACCTCACCAATACCGTGTTGATTCGCGAGGTGGTCGGCCGTGCCTTCGCTCAACTCGGTCGGATCGACGTCGTGGTCAACAATGCCGGTTATGGCATTCTGGGCGCCGCGGAAGAATTGACTGACGCCCAGATCGACCACCAGATTGCAACGAATCTGGTTGGCTCGATCCACGTTGTCCGCGCTGCGATTCCTCATTTGCGCGAGCAAGGGGGTGGCAGGATCATCCAGATCTCGACCATGGGCGGCCAGGTGACATTTCCGGGCGCCACGCTGTACCACGCATCGAAGTGGGGTATCGAAGGCTTCATGGACTCATTGCGGCACGAACTGGCTCCGTTCAACATAGCCGTGACAATCGTGGAGCCGGGTGGCACGGACACGCATTTCGGCAAGAATATTGTTGTCGCTGAACCACTCGAGATCTATGCCGAGGGCCCTGTGGGGCAAATGAGGGCCTTCTTCGGCAGCGGGACGTATCAATCCCCCGGTGATGCTGGCAAATCGGTCCGAGCGATCGTTGAAACAGCAGAGCAGAATCCACCACCGCTTAGGCTTGCACTGGGTAGTGATGCGTATGGCGCGATGCATGGCGCGCTGTCCGGGCGTCTCGCCGAACTGGAAAGCCAGAAAGCTACCGCGGCCTCTACGGATAAGGTTTCCAGTTGAGAGCGAGGCACAGCCGGGTGTGTCGATGAAATGGATGATCGCGTCTTCGCTGCGTTTCCGGCACGGTGCGGTGCTTTTCCTGGAACGGCAAGATCATTGCAGATCGTTCGATCTCAACTGGCCGAATCAGTGAAATAGACGAAGTGGCGACGCGGACAAAATCCTGGACTACCCGGAGGTAGTTCATGCATTAATTTGGAGAACGTATCATGAAGCAGGGTAAGGTTTGGTTCATCACCGGTGCGTCGCGCGGCTTCGGCCGGATCTGGACCGAAGCCGCGCTTGAACGCGGCGACAAGGTCGTTGCGACTGCCCGCAAGCCCGAGGCGCTTGCCGACCTCGTTGGCAGATATGGCGATGCCATATTGGCGCTGGCGCTCGACGTCACCGATGCGGCGGCAGTGTCCTCGATCGTCCAGCGCGGTTTTGAGCACTTTGGGCGTCTCGACATCGTTGTCAGCAACGCTGGATACGGCCAGATCGGAATGATCGAGGAAACCGAAATCGAAGCCGCCCGGCGGAACTTCGAGACCAATTTCTTCGGCACGTTGTCTGTAATCAAGGCTGTGTTGCCGTTGCTGCGCGCGCAGGGGAGCGGCCACATCATTCCGGTATCCAGCGGCGTAGGGCTGGTCTCGTTCCCGATGGGCGGAATCTACGGCGCCACCAAACATGCCGTGAATGGGTTGGCAGACTCACTGTCCCAGGAAGTTGCTCAGTTCGGCATCAAGGTCACCATTGTCGAGCCTGGTCCTTTCGCTACAGGTTTCAGCGGCGACACGCACACGGCGTTGCCGATGGGAGAATACGATGCATTGCGTGCCCAAATGTTCGCTGCACATGGCGACATGCTCGATCCCTCAACCTACCAGGACCCCAAGTCGACCATAGCGCCGTTGCTGAAGGCTATCGACATGGATCGACCACCGCTGCACTTAGTGTTAGGCCATAACCTGCTGCCAATGGTCGAGCAGATCTATACCAACCGGCTCGAAACGCTGCGGGAAGGCGCCGCATTGTCTACCTGAATAAGGTGGGGTTATTGGATGGACGCCAGGTGAGCCATGAGCATGAAGACGAATTGGACTGCAGCAAATATTCCCTCCCAGATAGGGCGCAGGGCTTTGATCACGGGTTCAAACAGCGGTATCGGGTTTGAGACGGCACTGGCGCTGGCCCGCGGGGGCGCAGAAGTGATTCTGCCCGCGAGGACGCAGGCCAAGGCGGACGATGCAGCCGCGCGCATCCTGAAGCAGGTCCCGAGCGCGCAGCTTTACCCAGAGATACTCGACCTGGCCGTGCAAGCTTCCGTCCAGGCTTTCGCGAGCCGCATGATTGAACGATTCCCCGGACAATCGCTCGACCTGCTGATCAACAACGCGGGTGTGATGGCGCTGCCGACGCGTGAAGTAACTGAAGATGGGTTTGAGCGTCAGTTTGCGACGAACTATCTTGGGCCGTTTGCCTTGACCGGGCTGCTGCTGCCGTCGATGAAACAAAGGGCAGGCTCGCGCGTGGTGACGGTATCGAGTGGTGCAAGTAATCAAGGCAGAATCGAGTTCGATAATTTGCAGAGCGAGCGCGCGTATAAGCCGTTCCAGACGTATGCGCAATCGAAGCTGTCCGACCTTATTTTCGCGCGGGAGCTGCAACGGCGGCTGAAGGCAGTCGGGTCTCCCATTCTGAGCACAGCCGCACATCCCGGATACGCAGTGACCAATCTGCAGGCGGATCATTTGGGATTGGGAATGAAAGTGATGTTGGCAGTGATGAAGCCGTTCCTTTCGCAAGATGCTGCGCACGGGGCATTACCAACACTGTATGCGGCGGTTGCCGCGGAAGCAGCCGCTGGCGGCTATTACGGCCCGGACGGCTTCGCGGAGGCGAAGGGATATCCAACGGATGCGTCGATTCCGAAAAATGCGCTGGACGGAACGGTTGCGAAGCGGCTTTGGCTAGAATCTGAGCGCCTGACGCGTGTGAAATTCGGCGCGCTCTCCGATGTTCTCTAAGAAAGCGAATGCGGGACGCAGAGTGGCGCGCCTGGGTCCGCCCCGTGCCACTTTGTGCGGACCTGTGCGCTTGAATGGGAGGAATCCGTGAGAATAGTCGTGTCCGCGGAGCCTTCTGCGGTCGTTCATTGTGCGGTGATATGACCATGACTTTGAACAAACCTATGCATTCGATCCTAAACACGCCGAGGCGCTGTGGGCGAAGAGCGAGCATAGGGTCGGCGAGCGTTTCCGTGGCTCGGTCGTTGCATCGGTGTGGGCCGCCGTCATGATTGGGCTGTTCGCCGACGATTTTCCAATCACAGGAAGACCCCGTGAACGTCTTGCATCTGACCAAAAACTGGATCGATGGCGAGGTACGCCAGGGCTGGATCATGGCTGTACTGGGCATGAGCGGCGCAGTGTCGTTTGTCCTTGTGTTTCGATGTCATCCAGAATTGATTCGCGGCCTTGTCGTACCGGCGGGCCTTATCGTCCTCGCGCTGCTTGGATATGGCGTGAACCTGATTGTCGTCCGCCCCAGGATGCTGCGCCAGTTCGAGGCAGCGTTTCGAGCTGATCGCAGCGAGTTTCGGAGGGCAGAGGCGCAACGACTTCTTTCGCTGAAACGCTCTCTTGCCACGAACCGCGGCATCTGGATTGCCTTGACGGCAGTCTGCTGCGTGACTTTCTTCTTCGTGCCGGGCTTGACGTTCAAGGCACTGGTCGCGGGTCTGGCCCTGGCGTTTGTCAGCGCTTTTGTGATCGATGCCGCGTTGGAACATCGAGCGGGTCGCTATTACCGGGCGATTTTGCAAGAGGATTGACTGCAGCGGATGGGTCGCAAGCTTTCCGCGCGAACCCATTCAACTTTGACAGCCTTGCGTGGGAGCACACGCGATAGTCTTACTGTGTCAGTGCGACGTGAAGTCGCATGAAGGATTGTTCCATCTGGGTTTGCCCGGAAGAGGAACCGATTGAATGGACGAAATACATAGCTGTACAGTTTGTCCTCTATCGAATGGGAAGTAAGCGTTGCATGACGACCGTGTTGCTTTAGCATTCGATCATCTGATACGAGGGTCGACCGCATGCAGCAAGAGCCGCTTTACGTCGCGAACCGGGTGGTCGCCATCGTGCTGACGTCAAGGACCGAACCACATTCCTGATTGAAGGGAAGATCGATGTGGCGCCGAAGACGGTTGCCACTAGAGCGGTGGTGGGAAAGAAGGCAACCGCGAAGAACGGGGCACGCGAAAGGTTGTAACAGGAAGGCGATGGCCACGAAGGTGGTGACCAACGAACCTACCGCGAAGAAGCGTGTCGGACCTGCGAAGAAGTAACTTTTGAAACAGCCGGCGCGCAAAAATACCACGACGAAGATCAATGCAGCCGGGAAAGCGGCTGCGAAGGTGGCGTGACGGTTGAGACCTTCCGGCGGGCCGGCGATGAAACCGATGAGACGGTTGATCGAGTGGCGTGAGCTGCCCGAACTCCGCGTTATTATCTGGTCATCGAGCAGCATGTATGGGCACTCGCTCGCAACGGAGAAACCTTCGTTGCGTGTGTTGTGAGATCACGACATCGACAGGTGAGAGCGGCAAAGATGCGATTAGCCTGCACGCTGTATTTTCGCCGTGCCCCAATTCCATTCTGTTCCGCTGTTTTGTGGGGGTATATCTGGGGGTAACCTGACACCGCCGCATTGGGAGACCCAAATATGACGGACCTGAGCGGGGCCAATGTGACTCCCACCCGGCCCGTTACATCGAAGTATGGGCAGGATCATGGGTATGTGATGGTCCGTCTACGTGGGAGTCGCACCCGGCAGGGCTTTGCGGGACACTGTTGGATGCTGCTGCCTACATCCGGTTGTTCGGCCGGGCCGCAGCTTTGACGAACACGTGCTTCACGTTCGCGCGCGCCGGGATCTCAGCTTTTGCTGTTGGGTTGCTGCGCAACTGGTCGATGACGATCTTGCGAGGTACTGGGTTCGAGCGCATTACACGCTTGAAGAAGCGTTTGGCGGCAGCCTTGTCGCATCAGCATCGAATCGGCTCGAAGGTTACGACCACACCGCCCTCGAAATGCAACTCGGCAATGTCGCGCAAGCTCATCCTTGGTATAACCAGACACTATGCCAGGTGAACCACCAGCGCCGTGGATGCGAGTAATAGGTTCCCGACCCGGCGTATGGGTGATGCATCCGCGTAGCGCACTGAATGTCGATTCCTGTGATCGCTGAGTGCCTCTTCAGGGGCGGCTACAGCTGACCGCATTGGGCAGAGACCGGCCGAGGGCGTGTGGAAACTGTTTTCTGATGGCTGCAGGTGAATTCGCCAGCCCGATCAATCGAGTTTGGCAGATTGGGCGCGCCAGCGTGACGTATCGAGCGCAAAAATGCCCCTGAGGGCCTCAGGTTTCAGCCATTCTCATCGCCTTTATTATCCCGGCAACCCCAAGTATTTTCATGACGCGCTTCATGTTGTACGCCAATACTTGGAGACTCATTTCGGTGCTCACCCGTCCAAGCGTCCGGGTCAGGAAGTCTGTGGCACCCATCCAGTGCTTGAGCGTACCGAATACATGTTCAACGGTGCTTCTCCGGATGGTCATTGCATCAGGCTTGCGGTCGAGCCGACGCTGCACGGCTTCCAGTACATGTTCGTGCTCCCAACGTCGGATGCGACGATAGTCGCTGGGAGAACATCGCTCCTTGAGATGGCAACGCGGGCACGCGCTGGGCCAGTACACCCGCAGATTCATGTCGTGCTCAACGGTCGTGAATCGAAGAATCGCACGCTCGCCGGCGGGGCATCGATACTCATCGTTCCTTGAAACGTAGACGAAGTCGCGCTTGGTAACGAGCCCCTTCTTCCTTGATGCCGAGGTCAGTGGTTTCGGGACATACACCTTGATCCCGGCGAGTTCGCACGCGCGGATATCCGGGCCGCTGAAGTAGCCCCGGTCGGCCAGCGCCTTCAGCTTCGGCTTGCCCATCGCGCTCTTCGATTTGCTCGAGCTCACGCATCCGCTGGCGCAGGAGCGCGATCTTCTCGTACAGGCGCACGGTCTTCACATCGAAACCTATCGGACTGGTCCGGTCTGCAGTTTCAGTCATACCGAGGTATCGCTGGACGCTTTCCTCGATCTGCTGCTGGCGCTTGTCGATTTTTCCCGCAGTGAGATTTCTGTCGCGGCTGTTCACAGCCTTGAACTTGCTGCCGTCGATGGCGACCATGTCGCTGGATAGCAGCTTCAGTCCTCGACACAGTTCGACGAAGCGACGGCATACGCTGCGAATGGCCGGGCCATTGTCGCGGCGAAAGTCGGCGATCGTCTTGAAGTCTGGTGCCAGACGCCCTGTCAGCCACATCAGTTCGACATTGCGTTGGCATTCACGCTCAAGACGCCTGCTAGACGGCACCCGGTTCAGATACCCGTAAATATAGATACTGAGCATCACGCCCGGATGATAGGAGGGGCGGCCCGTGAGCGCCGGCGTGGTACCGTTGAAACCAAGTTGCGCAAGGTCCAGTTCGTCGACGAAAGCATCTATCACCCTCACCGGATTGTCCTGCCCGATGTAGTCATCTACGCATTCGGGCAGTAGTGCGACCTGTTTGCGGTCATCGCCTTCAACGAATCGCTTCATGAGTCACCTGTTCTCAATGCGTTGATTCAGTTTAGGCGATGAATGCGTTTTCACACGCCCTCGGCCACAAGGCGTCATCGGTGACCACCGCCATTTTGGACATTAGCGCGGCTCCTCGCTTCATAAGCGGCCGCTTGATCACCGATGATGCGAGCTGCACTTTGGAGCGGCCGTCTTGAGCCACGGTACCGGATTGCTGGTGTGCTTGCCTGTGGCAGTCAATACCGTGGAGGCTAATACGGCGAGGGCTGGTTATAAATGACAGCGAGACTGATAATTTTGCCGCCTCGTACACTGAAATAGTTCGACATGACCAGTTCCCCGGGCGGGAGGGCGGATTTATCATATTCGCCGTCATACGCGGCTCTGACAATGATGTCGCCGTAGTGATCGACAACCTCGCGTACGTCGAGGGTCACCTTGTCGCCGACCATTTCCTTCTCGACCCATCGCCGGATCGCGCTGATGCCTCTAATCTCTCGACGGTTGTCGTTCACATAGGCATCCGGCGCGAAGGTCGCGACGATCGCCTCGGTGTCGAAGGCATTGACGGCCTTGATGTGCTCAGCAAGAACGCCAGTAAGTGCAGGTGTCATGTTCAGTTGCTCCATTGGTATGTAGGCGTTGTGGCCCGGAGCGCTTATCGTGACGGCTCCCGCAACGTGAGAGTCAACAGTCCCGGGGAGGCTTGACTCTCCCCCAGGGGGAGAGTGCACAATTCCAGCATGAGACCATCCTTGACGATCGGCGATTTCGCGCGCGCGACGCATTTGAGCGTCAAGACGCTGCGTCACTATCATGAGACGGGCCTCCTCACGCCAGTGGAGGTCAATGCACAGACGGGCTACCGCCGTTATGGGATCGATCAGATTCCCATAGCTCAGGTGATACGCCGTTTCCGCGCCCTTGATATGCCTCTGGAGGAAATCCGTGCGGTTCTCGCCGCTCGAGATCTCGAGAGCCGCAACGAGCTCATCTCCGCACATCTGGAGCGTCTGGAGATCAGCCTTGCCCGCACTCAGAGCGCGGTCGCGTCCTTGCGTGATTTGGTGCAGCATTCTGCGCGAGCGGCCGCACGCATCGAACAGCGCAGCGTCGGCGCCACTTTGGCAGCCGCGATTACACAAGTCGTCGATGTCAAGGACGCATTGTCTTGGTATCAAGGTGCCGTTGCGGAACTTCATGCCACTCTCGCCATGCAACACGTTCCGGCCGCGGGGCCGGCAGGCGGTATCTTCTCGAACGCCTTGTTCTCGGATGCGCGCGGAGAAGCAACCATCTTCGTACCGTGCGAAGCTACGGTGCGCCCGATGGGTCGAGTGCTGCCGCTCGTGGTTCCTCAAGTCGAATTGGCCACTATTACGCATGTTGGGCCGCATACCGATATTGACCTCGCTTACGGGGCATTGGCCTCGTACGTGGCGCAGCACGCGCTGGCAATCGCGGGGCCGATCCGCGAGTACTATCTGGTCGGGCCGCACGAGACCTCCGACACGACGGCCTGGCGAACCGAGATCGGATGGCCTATTTTTCAAACGGCTGCCTGAATGCCGTTCTCAGGCGCTCGCGAGACGTGTTCGAATGAATGAAAGAGTGCCGAAAGCCGACGCAGATGCCACGACAGCTAGTCGGTCCGCAAAGGGGCGGCTATGGAAGTTCACGCAGAGACCGGGTACGCGATTGATGAGCGCTGGCCGACCTTTCGGGTTCGGCCAGGAACAGACGGTCGAAACGGGCGGCTAGATTGGCCGCAAGACGGGCCTGCATCGCGAACGATTTGAGTCTGTGCGGTAGCACACCAGTGCGCACCGACGTTCGAGGGAACATTGCCTGGCGCGTTGCCTATCCTCTATTGGACGACGCCGTTCTTGTTCGTGTGTTGACCCGGTCAGAAGATGTGTCCATGAAAACCATCGTTGCGATTGCGTACCTGTCGATGTTTGCGAGGCAGTCTTGCTAGGTCGCATTGTCGCTCTGCGGCATGAAAGGACTCGTCGCGGCTTAGGAGCTAGCAAGTACGCTCACGACTGATGCCCCGATCTACAAGGTCGGAGATACGTGGACACTTTTATGGGGTAAAACGGACACAAAACCAGGAGTCACAGGCGTACAGACAGTAGTGTCTGTGACTGAAAACCAAACGACACTCAGTGTTTCGACAAGCAGCGGGACGCAACTTGAAGAAGATTTCAACAATCAAGGCGATTTGATCCGAAACGGTAGCACAACGTGGGATCCCGGTTTGGGATGGCGAAATTTTTCGACGCCGCAGCGGGAAGATGTCTCCGCCTCTTCCCGATGATGCACCTGCTGATGGCCAGCCGTTTGCGTGTGAGCATTTTCCGCTCGTGTGGACGGGCGAGAGTGAGGGTGTTTGAAAACGCGGCTGCGTCGGCCTGACGCCGCTCGCCACGTTAGGTCCCACGCAGAACCGGTTCGTCAACTTTGGTGTGAGACGGTGTCCGGTTTTCGCGGGGCCGGCCCAAGGGGTAATCTGGCAAATTCGGGAATCTGCTCGTCCGACGTTATCGCATTACGGGAACCGGTGCAGCCGGTTGCAATCTCAGCAGCGTTGATTCACGTCAACAGTCATCCGGCCCGGATCGGCCATCGTGATGTCTCGACATGCCAGCCTGGACAGGCTGTCCGCATCTGCCGATACATTCACGGAGAGTGACGATGAGCAAGACAATGAAAGCGGCAGTGGTTCGTGCATTCGGCCAACCGCTGCAGATCGAAGAGGTCGCCGTGCCGGCACCGGCCGCCGGACAGATACTTGTGAAGATCGAGGCGTGTGGAGTTTGTCATACCGACCTGCACGCCGCCGAGGGTGACTGGCCTGTCAAGCCGAATCCGCCTTTCATCCCGGGGCACGAAGGGGTTGGCTACGTCGCTGAAGTCGGAGCCGGGGTGACACACGTGAAGGCGGGCGACCGGGTAGGCATTCCCTGGCTGTATTCCGCGTGTGGCCATTGCGAGCATTGCCTCGGCGGATGGGAAACGCTGTGCGAATCGCAGCAGAACACCGGCTATTCGGTGAACGGCGGCTTCGCGGAATACGCGCTGGCGGATGCGGACTACGTGGGGCACCTGCCGAAGCGGATCGGCTTCGTCGAAATCGCACCGATCCTCTGTGCAGGCGTGACCGTCTACAAGGGGCTCAAGGTCACCGACACCAAGCCTGGCGACTGGGTGGTCATTTCGGGGATCGGCGGTTTGGGTCACATGGCGGTTCAGTATGCGAAAGCGATGGGCCTCAATGTGGCAGCTGTCGACATCGACGACAAAAAACTCGAACTCGCTACGCGCCTGGGTGCGGCGGTCACGGTCAATGCCAAAACGACCGATCCCGTCGCTTTCATCAAAAAGGAAATTGGCGGCGCACACGGCGTACTCGTGACCGCAGTTTCACCCCGGGCATTTTCACAGGCGCTTGGCATGGTCCGGCGGGGCGGCACCGTTTCCCTGAACGGCCTGCCACCAGGGGACTTTCCGTTGCCTATTTTCGATGTCGTGCTGGGGGGCATTACCGTGCGCGGCTCGATTGTCGGCACACGGCTCGATTTGCAGGAGTCGCTGATTTTCGCCGATGAGGGCAAGGTCAAGGCAACCGTATCGACCGACAGTCTGGACAATATCAACGATGTCTTTTCGCGCATGCGCCAGGGCGAAATCGAAGGGCGCGTCGTGCTCGACTTCGGATCGCAATCTTCCTGATCCGGAGCACACCGGCAGATTACCATGTGAGGCCGCTCCGGCCGAGCTACCTTGGAGAACGTGGATGGCGAGGAAACGCACCACCACCGGTACTGGCAATTCGAGCCAGACGACAGAAACGACCTTGGCGGCATTGGCGGCGCACATTGCCCGGTTTGTGCTGGAGGGAACGCTTGACAGTCGCTGTGCGGCAAAGCTCGCTCGGCGCCTGAAGAAGGAAGCCGACGCAATCGCGACCGACAGCGTGGAGACGGAGGATGACTGGCATGCGCTGCGAAGGTCGTTTGATGAACTCGACGAAGCGGTGCGTCAGCATGATGCGGCGTTGCTGGTCGCGGCCAACGCTGCCCTGCGCGTGCGGGAACGTGCGCCCGCGAGACGGGTTAAGTAAGCGCAGACATTCCGTGCGCTCCCTGGGTGACCAGGGAGCGCAGGGCCGGCGTTCAGGGCACGCGGTTCGCTCGACCCGTCTGGACAGGCGGATGAAATTGCGTACCGTCGATTTCAGAAAGCGACTCATATTCCTGATATTTTGCGAGGATCGCGCGCTGCTCCGCGTCGAGCAATATGCGCGCCTCATCAGGATCGGACTGCGCGAGCCCACTATAGCGGATTTCGTTATAGGCGTAGTCCTTGAGCGGGATGTTCGGACGCGGTGAATCGAGGCAGAAGGGATTCAGGCCCACTTCGCGCAGGGCCGGGTTAAAGCGCAGCAGTGGCCAGAAGCCGCTCGCCACCGCCAGGTCCTGCTGTTTCATACCGCGACGCATGTCGATGCCGTGGGCGATGCAGTGACTGTAGGCGAGAATCAGTGATGGGCCGTCGTACGCTTCAGCCTCGCGAAATGCCAGCAACGTCTGTTGCGGATTCGCACCCATTGCAACCTGCGCCACATAGATGTTCCCGTACGCAATCGCCTGAAGCGCGAGATCCTTGCGCGCCACCCGCTTGCCGGCCGCGGCGAACTTGGCGACGGCCCCAAGCGGCGTGGCTTTGGACGCCTGGCCGCCGGTGTTCGAATAGACTTCGGTATCGAGCACCAGCACATTGACGTTGCGTCCTGTTGCCAGCACGTGATCGAGGCCGCCGTAATCGATATCGTAGGCCCAGCCGTCACCGCCTACGATCCAGATGCTGCGGCGCACGAGATGATCGATCAGGGATAGCAGATCGCGTGCCGTGTCCGTTTCGAGGCCGAGCAGCTTCGTCTTCAATTCGGCAACGCGTTGACGCTGTGCGCGGATCTGCGATTCTTCTGTCTGCGGCGCGTCGAGAATCGACTGCACTAATGCCTCGCCGACCTGCGGCGCGAGCGTGCGCAACAGGGTCTGCGCCATGCCGAGGTGCTGGTCCGCGGCCAGCCGGAACCCGAGACCGAATTCTGCATTGTCTTCGAACAGCGAGTTCGACCATGCCGGTCCCCGGCCCTCATGGTTCAGTGTCCACGGCGTCACCGGCAGATTGCCGCCGTAAATCGACGAGCAGCCCGTTGCGTTCGCGATCTGCGCACGATCGCCGAACAATTGCGACAGCAACTTCAGATAAGGCGTTTCACCGCAGCCCGCGCAGGCACCGGGGAATTCGAACAACGGCTGCAGGAACTGGACACCGCGCACGTTTTCAAAGTCGACACGCGAGCGATCGTTGACGGGTAGCGTTTCAAAAAAAGCGATGTCTGCACGCGCCGCTTCCAGCAGCGGCGTTTTCCCGGTCAGATTGATCGCCTTGACATCGGCACGTTGAGGGTCGTGCGCGGGGCATGCCTCGACACACAGGCCGCAGCCGGTACAGTCCTCCACATACACCTCGAGCGTAAAGCGCGCTTCCGGGTAACCTCGGGCGTTGACCGGCGCGGACTTGAACGATGCCGGCGCTCCGCTCAGCTGGTCCTCCGTGTAGTAACGCGAGCGGATCACGCTGTGGGGACAGACGAATGCACATTGACCGCACTGTATGCAGGTTTGCGGGTCCCATTGGGCGACCAGATCCGAGATATTGCGCTTCTCGAAAGCGGCGGTCCCCGACGGAAAGGTCCCGTCGGCGGGCATTGCACTGACCGGAATCGTGTCGCCCAGACCGGCGAACATCTTTGCTGTTACGCGCTGAACGAATGCCGGTGCGCCGGCCGGCACGAGCGGCGTCAACTCGTGGGAGCTGCTTGCGATGAGGGGGACTGGCACTTCGTGCAGACAGCTCAACGCCACGTCGACGGCAGCGTCGTTTTTCTCGACCGTGTCGCTGCCCTTGCGCGCGTAAGTCTTGCTGATCGATTCCTTGATGTGATGGAGCGCCTGCTCGCGCGGCAATACGCCTGAAATGGCAAAGAAGCACGTCTGCAGAACCGTGTTGGTGCGGTTGCCCAGGCCGGCGTTGCGCGCCACCTCCGTTGCGTCGATCACGAAGAAGCGCAGCCGCCTGTCGATCAGCGTTTGCTGCACCGGGCGGGGCAGCCGGTCCCAGACCTGTTCCGGTCCGTACGGGCTGTTAAGCAGGAATACGCCGCCCGGTGCGGCGAGGCGCAGCATATCCTGGCGCTCGAGGAAGCCGAACTGATGACAGGCAACGAATGAGGCCGAGCCGATCAAATAGGGTGCGTGGATCGGCTCGCTGCCGAAGCGTAGATGCGACGCGGTCTGCGCACCGGATTTGTGCGAGTCGTAGACGAAGTAGCCCTGCGCATAAAGCCCCGCGTCTTCGGCGATGATCTTGACGGTGTTCTTGTTGGCGCCGACGGTGCCGTCGGCGCCCAGTCCGTAGAACACTGCAGTTTTGACGCCCGCCGGTTCGATCGAGAAGCCTGGGTCGTAAGCGAGGCTCGTATGGGACAGGTCGTCGTCGATGCCCACGGTGAAGCTGTTTCCGGGGTTGCGCCGGCTCAACGCGTCGAGTACGGCACGTGCCATGGCCGGCGAAAAATCTTTCGACGAGATGCCGTAGCGGCCGCCGATCACATGCGGCATCGTGCCGAACATCCCGTTCGAGCATGCATTCGCCAGCGTGGAAACCACATCGAGATACAGCGGCTCGCCCGGCGCACCCGACTCTTTGGTCTGTTCGATCACGCCGATGGAACGCACGGACGCCGGCAGGCAGGCGAGAAAATGCGCGGCTGAGAACGGCCTGTAGAGCCGCACCTGTAGCGCGCCCACTTTCTCGCCCTGTTTGCATAGCGCCTTGACGGTCTCACGAACCGTCTCGGCACCTGAACCCATCGCGATGACGACACGCTCGGCATCCGGCGCGCCTTCGTATTCGAACAGTCGATAGCGGCGGCCAGTCATTGCCGCGAAACGCGCCATCACGGTATCGACGATGTCCGGCACCCTGGCGTAATAGGGGTTGGCTGCCTCGCGTGCCTGAAAATACGTATCCGGATTGTGCGCCGTGCCTCGAACGAACGGGTGTTCGGGACTGAGCGCGCGAGCTCGATGCGCTCGTACCAGCGAATCGTCGATCATCGCGCGGATCTGCTCGTCCGACAGCAGGTCCAGCGTATTGAGTTCGTGCGAGGTGCGAAAGCCGTCGAAAAAATGCAGAAACGGAATGCGTGCCTCGAGCGTCGCCGCCTGCGCGATCAGGGCGGCATCATGCGCTTCTTGCACCGATGCCGAGGCGAGCAGCGCGAAGCCTGTGGTACGCGCCGTCATGACATCGGAGTGGTCGCCGAAAATCGACAGCGCGGAGGTTGCCAGCGAGCGCGCCGCGACGTGAAAGACCGTGGCCGTCAATTCGCCGGCGATCTTGAACATGTTCGGCAACATCAACAGGAGGCCCTGCGATGCGGTGAACGTCGTGGTGAGCGCACCGGATTGCAACGCCCCATGAACGGCGCCGGCCGCACCGCCCTCGCTCTGCATTTCCTGCACGACCGGCACGTTGCCCCAGATGTTGGGGATGCGTTTTGCGGCCCACTCGTCGGCCAGTTCCGCCATCGTCGACGACGGGGTGATCGGGAAGATCGCGCAGACTTCGTTGACGCGATAGGCGACATGGGCCACAGCCGTGTTGCCATCCATGGTCGTTCGATTGCCCACTTTGCTGTTCCTTGTCGGTGAAACGGTTAGCGCGCATCCGAGCGGACGGCATGCGACGGTTCTGGAAACATCTCGATGGCGTGACAGGGACATTGATCGAAGCAGACCGCGCAACCGGTGCAACGGTCGTAGTCGATGCGGTAGCGCAGGCCTGCTCCGAGCCGCTCGATCGCCGTCTCGGGGCAGGCCGCATAGCAGTTGTCGCATTCGAAGCAGTTGCCGCAGGACAGACAGCGTTTCGCCTCATGCACAGCCTCGCGCTCGCCGAGTCCGGCCACCACCTCGTCGAACGACTGTGCGCGCTGCAAAGCCGCGAGTTCCGCCTGACGGCTCGGTTCGGCGTCGCTGTAGATCGGCAGCTTGAGCATGTCGAAACCGACCACAGGATGTTTCGGCTCAGACGTGCGCGACGCGTTGCGCAGCCATGCGTCGATGTGTGCCGCGGCCTTTTTGCCGTGGCCGGTGGCCACTGTCACGCTGCGCTCGCCCGGTACGAGATCGCCCCCGCCGAAGATGCCCGGTTCGCCCGTCATCATGTCGAGCCCGACGATCATCGTGCCGTCGTCCTGAAACCGGATGGCGGGAATGTTGCGGAGAAATCCGCTGTCGGTCTCCTGGCCGAGCGCGAGTATCACGGAGTCGGCCTGCAAGGTATCGATCTGTCCGGTCGGCTGCGGCCGGCCGCGCTCGTCGATACGCATTCTCTCGACGCTCAGGTCGGTGCCGTCGATGGCCTTGATGCTGGTCAGCCACTGGATGTTCACGCCCTCGGCGAGCGCTTCGTCCGCTTCGAACCCATGTGCGCTCATATGCGCGCGATCGCGGCGGTAGACGATCATCGCGTCGGACGCGCCCAGCCGTTTCGCCGTGCGCGCCGCGTCCATGGCCGTATTGCCGCCGCCGTACACGATCACCCGGCGCCCGAGCAAGGGTGCATCCCCGGTTTCGACGTCGTGCAGCAACGACACGGCGTCGAAAACCTTGACCGCATCGCGAGCCGGAATGTCGACGTGTCTGGAAAGGTGCGCGCCGATTGCCACGAAGACGGCGTCGAATTTGCCCGCCTGTTTCTCCGCGAGCAGGTCCGTCACCTTGTGGTTCAAGACGATTTTTACGCCGATCTGTTCGATGCGCGCGATTTCGCGCATGAGCACCTCGCGTGGCAGGCGATAGGCCGGGATGCCGAAATGCAGCATGCCGCCCGGCAACGGGCCCGCCTCGTGGATTTCGACGCTATGGCCGCGACGCGCCAGATGCCACGCGGCCGACAGGCCGCTCGGACCCGCTCCGACAATCAGCACGCGCTTGCCGGAGGGCGGCGAATCAGGCGGCACGCTCCAGCCGCCGGCGATCGCCTGGTCACCGAGAAAACGCTCGACAGCATGGATGCTGACCGCGCTATCCAGTTCGCCGCGGTTGCAATGTGACTCGCACGGGTGGTAGCAAACGCGGCCGTGCACGGCGGGCAGCGGATTGTCGCGTATCAGCGTTTCCCAGGCGGCGTGGAAGTCACCGGCCTGCGCCTGTCCCAGCCACGCCTGGATGTTTTCGCCCGCGGGGCAGGCCGCATTGCACGGCGGCAACAGATCCACGTAGACAGGACGTTGAGAACGCGAGGGTCCAGTGCCTGTGCCGCGTGTCAAGTCGACCGTCGGCGTCATGTCGTCGGGCTTCGGATCGGTCATCTCAATGCTCCACGGTCGGGTTCGGCGTGGGTAACGGCGGATCGATGCGTGCATTCGGCCGGCGCTCGACTGCGCTGCCCGTTTCCCGCAGAAACAGCGCCAGCAGGATCGCCACGGCGATGCCCGCAATCCCGACGCTGCCGGCCTTCTGGAAGACCGGCAGGGTGAGCGCCGCGCCGCCCGAGATTTTTGTCAGCAGCCAGCCGTAGGTGGGGGCCATCAGTGCGCTGAACGTAAATACCAGAAAGTTGATCGCACCCGTCGCGCTGCCTTTGACATGGTCGGGATTGACTTCCTTGATGACCGTGTAGGGAATCATTGCGGCGCCCGAGCCGAAGCCGAGCACGATGCCCAGCAGATAAGGCGGCAGGCTATTGGGCGGCAGATAGAGAATGGCCAGGGTCGACGCCAGCATCACGAGCGCTCCGGCGATGAGAACCGGTTTGCGCCGGCCGATGCGGTCGGCGACGTAGCCGAGCACCGGGCAACCGATCACCCAGCCGAGCGGCACCATCGACGCCCGATTGACGGCGTGCGCGTAATCGATGTGCCAGCCGTCGCGCAAAAATGCGCCCCCCCAGATCATGTCGCCGACCGTCGTTGGCAGGAACAATAGTCCTGCCGTGAAGCCGCATAGATATGATTGCGGGTTGCTCAAGACAGTCTTGTACGGCGTCAGGACCGACCAGATCGACGCTTCGTTTTCTGTGCGCGCATCATGATCGCGGGGTGTCATGAACAGGATGAGCACCGCCACCACGACGCCTGCCGCGCCTGCAAAGAGCCAGAATTGCTGCCAGGTGATGCCGCCGTGTATCAACGGCGCCACGAGGAACTGGCCCGCCGAGCCGCCCAGCATGCCGAAGCATTGCGTGAAGCCGACGGCGGTGGCCAGATAGCGGGGTGGAAAACCGTGCGTGGCGAGGTACACCGCACCTGTAAAGGCGAACGCCCCGCCTGCGCCCTGCAACAGCCTGCCGGCCCCTGCGACATTGACGAGGCCCGCCCCGAACAGTGCCGCACCGCTCGCCAGCATGATCACACCAAGCGGAATGACATACTTCGCGCCATAGCGATCGAGCGACGCACCGGCGACCAGTGAGAACAGGGAGTAGGTGTAGTAATACAGGCCGACCAGCGAACTGACACCGAGCGCGGAGAGCGTAAATGCCTGGGTGAGTTCGGACACCATGACGCCCGGTGCCGAACGCAATGCGTACTGTCCGAAGTAAAAGACCAGACAGAATATCCAGGCGACCACGAAGGCAGGGTGAAAACCCCGGGCGGAAAGAGACGAACGGTCTGCCGGCATAGCAGGCTCCAGGTCGAGGTGACGTCGCATCTTGTTCCGGGGATCGCCGCCGGCCAATGATCCAGATCAATCGGCGAACTTTCTGGCAAGGCGGTCCATACCTGCTGCTGCGCAATAGACGATTACGCCGCCTAAGGTCAACCCGTGCAGATCGTCCGCACCTACCGGATTACCCGTGATGTGCTGGAGCGCGCAGAAGAGCGCCGCGAAGCCGATCCAGACCAGCACGGCATCCACCGGCCGGTCGTGCCGACGGTGCGATGTCCGGCTTGCGGCGTCGGCTTCCTTCGCGGAAGAAGAGGGCATTTGCATGGTCGGGAGTCCTGCTTTTGTTGTGAGATTCGCGTTGACTCGTGTCGATGGATCACGCGGCAATGGCATGGGCCGTCTACACGATGTAGCCAGTGCATCGTAACCAGGGGAATGACTGGATGTTAGTCGCGCACGCCTGTCATTGATTGATCTGTATCAAGTGGTGGGTGGGACTCCCCCACGTATTCTGTCAGCTCGCCGACAGGCCACGTTGCGGGAGTCAGTGGACATGGCCGAACGATCTCGGCCGTTCGCCTTGGTCCCGATGCTACGGCGCATACCATGAGAGGATAGCTGCATGCACGTCCGCGAAATTCGAGCAAAGATCGGCAGCGTGACCCGGACACGCAAGATCACCCGCGCAATGGAAATGATGGCCCGCACGAAAATGGCCGCGGCGCAGCGGCGTGCGCGTGTGTTCCGGCCATACGCGGATCGCATACGTGCCATCGCGGTGCGCCTGCACGAAGACAAGCCGGACTATGCGTCGGCCTTTCTGGCCCGGCGCACGCCGGTCACCCGGGTTGGGCTGATCGTCGTCAGTACGGATCGGGGTCTTTGCGGCGCACTCAACAGCCGGTTGCTGCTCAAGTGCTCAGAGGCCCTGGCGGCATGGCAGCAAGCAGGGGTGAAGGCCGAAGTGAGTGTCGTCGGCAGCCGCGGAATCGGTCCGTTGCATCGTCATGGCGCCAATATCGTCGCGCGCACGGGTGTGCTGGCCGACGATCTGCACTTCGACGCATTCTTCGGTGCGGTGACGGTGCCGCTCGGCGGCTTTCTGAGCGGGCAGCTTGACGAGGTGTACATCGCATACAACCACCTCTCCAGCGCACTCTCCTACGAGCCGAGATTCGAACGGGTGCTGCCGATCGACGGCCTGAAGCCGGATAGCAAGAGCATCGCCGAGCCGCCGCCCGAATATATCTATGAGCCTGACCCGAAGCCGGTAGTCGATGCGCTGCTGCTCCGCTATGTCGAGTCGCTCGTCTATCAGGCCATCGCCGAGAACAACGCTTGCGAGCAGTGCGCGCGCGTGCTGGCGATGCAAGCGGCAACCGATAACGCGGACCGTATGATCAAGGACCTGACCATGCTTTATCACAAGACGCGTCAGGCGGAAATTACCACCGAACTGTGCGACATCGTCAGCGGCGCATCGGCTGTCTGAATGGAAGCGGCCATGGACAAGCTCCTGCACGTCGACATCCTCAGTGTTGAAGAATTGCTTTACTCCGGTGATGTCGCGTTCGTTTCCCTGCCCGGCGAGGAGGGAGAGCTGGGCATTTATCCTCGACATGCGCCCCTGCTCACGCGTATCCGGCCGGGCATCGTCAACATTCGCGAGCCTGGGGCGACCGGCGACCAGCATATCTTTGTCGCAGGGGGCGTTCTGGAGGTGCGGCACGATTCCGTTATCGTGCTGGCCGACCATGCAATACGCAGCTCCGCGCTCGATGCGGCCAAGGCCGATGAGGCCAGACGCAAAGCCGCCGATTTGCGCGCGCAGTTTGCCGGGCAGCGCGAGCGTGAATTCAACTTCGCCGCGGCCAAATCCGAGCTGATGGACGAACTGGCTCGATTCTTCGCGCTGGCGCTGCACAAGGTCTCACGTTAGGTCGGTGCCCGCCGTCTGGCCGCTATCGGCACCATGCCGGACCAGCAGTACCGGCACAGCCGCGATCTTGACAAAGGACTCCGCCACGCTGCCGACAAGCACGCGCCGAATGCCACGGCGGCCGTGGGTGCCCATCACGACCAGGTCTGCTTCGCATTCCTTTGCGGCACGGGCAAGCGCCTGCGCGACGTTTTCGCTATACGCGTCGATCAGGCGTGTGTCGCCGTGGAGACCTAGCGCGTCGAAGCGCCGACGCGCTCCCGCCAGCGCTTCGCGACCGGCCCGAACGGCGGTTTCGTCGAGAGGAGGGTCTTCACCGGAGCCGACATTCAGATCCTCGAGTGGCATGGCGTGCTGAACGACATACACGGCTTCGACAAACGCAGCCGCGGACTGGGCGATTTTCAACGCTTCGTCCAGCGCAAGTTGGGCGCATCGGCTGCCGTCGATTGCCACGAGTATCCGTCTGTACATCATTGCCGGCTTCTCCTGTTCCGCTTCGATTGAATGGTGCGACGCCGGCAGCGCCGCGTCCTGATCGCGCTCGCCGTTCGCGCTACCGCGCTGCGCGGCACGTTCCCGTTCGACGCGCTCCGTCACATCCCGTGCGATCGCCACCGAGCCGAGTGGCTTGCCGTCCGGGGTCTTCACCAGCGCGAACGTCATTTCAACGTACAGCTTGCGTCCGCTCCTGTGTGTCGCGCGGGTCAAGGTCGCATGTCCCTGCAGTCTGGTCGTGCCACTCGTCATGGCTAGCTCGAAGCCGGCCCAGTGTGCGGCACGAAGACGCTCGGGGATGATCGGATTGAGGCTGTGGCCGATTACTTCGTTCGCGCTGTAACCGAACAGGCTTTCGGCGGCCCGGTTCCAGCGTGCGATTGTTCCCGAACGGTCCGCGTAAATGACCGCGTCGGATGTCTGTTCGATGATCGCTTCTGCCAGTGCGAAGGAGTCGTTCATGGTGTCGTTCCTGGAGGTGCCTTCAAACAGAATGAAGCCGCGCGCATGCGGCCTCAGCACTGCAAGTTGTGATCAGCTTGCCGTCCTGGTGCCACCGCTTCGTGTCAGCGCCAGATCGCCCACCAGGAACGCCAGCATGATGGCCGGCACGAGAAGCGGCAGCCGAAACAAGCTGGCGGCCGTAGCACCGGCGCCTGCGCCGATGCTGTAGGTGAGCCATGCGAGTCCGGGCATCAGGACTTCCTTTAGTTCGGGAACCTTGGCGGTGGATGGCGTCAAGCCGGGCCGCGACAGATAACGGCCGACCAGTGCGTCGGAAAACTTCACCATGTTGTTCGTCACGACAATCGTCTGCAGCGAGACACCGCCGAACCGGGACAGCGTTTCTCCCTGCATCGCCATCGCTATCGCCAGCAGCGGCAATTCGATTCCGGTCCGCCAGGGCGCGTACAGGCGAACGGCGCTGGCGACGAGCAGGAGAGCGGCCATCAGCATCAGTTCCAGCGGCGGCCAACGCAGGTGTCGCTTGATCAGACTGGAGATGATGCCGCCGATGAAGAACATGCCGACCGCGAAGCCGATCGTGCCGAATCGTGCCCACTGGGCCTTGGCGAGCGTCAAGCCGAGTTGCACCGTATTGCCGGTCATGATGCCCGGATAAATTCCACCGACGTCCATGAATCCGATGACTTCAACATATCCCGCAATGGCCGACAGCGCGGCGATGCGTCTAAGGAGCGCGGATAGGGAGAGTGCCGGGGCCGCCTGCAGCGTGGCATTCATAACGAGTCCTTTGCCTTGGGCGCAGCACCGGGGATGCGATCGCTCGCCGGCAAGGCCGTCGCGAACTCCTTGCGCAACGCCGCGCCGTGCTGGTCGAGCGCCGGCGCGCCGGCACGAACCGGCGGATCGTCGTAGCCGCTAATCTTCACCGGGTTGCCGGGCATCTGGACGCCGCCGGCCTCAATCAGCATGTTGCGCGCCCTGGTTTGCGGGAGCTGGGCTGCTTCAGCAACATTCAGCAGGGGCGCCACGGGCACGCCGGCCTCGTGAATCACCTGCAGCCAGTGTTCCGCGGTCTGTGTGCTCAGGCTTGCCTGCAAGTCGCTTTTCAGCTCGGCCTGATGCGCGACCCGGTCGGTGTTGGAGAGATAGCGTGTGTCGGCGGCGAGTTCGGGGCGGTTGATGGCGACGCACAACTGCTTGAACAGATGGTCGTTGCCGCAGCAGATGACAAAGGACTTGTCCGACGCCTCGAAGACGTCGAACGGCGCCATGAACGGATGACGATTGCCGATTCGGGCGGGCGCCTCGCCCGTCGCGATATACGACATGAAGCCGTGTTCGAGGAACGCCAGCGTCGCATCGAACATCGCGACGTCGACATGTGCCCCTTTGCCGGTTTTCTCGCGTGCGTACAGCGCGCTCGCGATGCCGCTAAACATGAATACGCCGCCGCACAGATCCGATAGCGATGTGCCGACCCGGGTCGGCGGGCCGTCGGCAAAACCGGTCTCGTCCATGATGCCGCTCATTGCCTGGACGATCGTGTCATAGGCGGGGAAGGTGGCAAGGGGGCCGGTCTGGCCAAAGCCGGACGACGACGCATAGACCAGGCGCGGGTTGATCTCCGCGAGCTCCTCGTAGGAGAAACCCAGGTGTTTCATCGTGCCGGGCCGGAAGTTCTCGGCCAGCACGTCGGCCTGCCGGACCATGTTCAGGAAAATCTCGCGGTCGCCCGGATCTTTCAGATTCAGCACGACGCTCTCCTTGCCGCGATTCACGAAGCTGAAGTAGAGCGACTGGTCGCCGACGAACGGTCCATAGGTGCGCGTGTCGTCGCCGTGACCCGGCGGCTCGATCTTGATCACGCGCGCCCCGAGGTCGGTCAGGATGGTCGTGCCGAACGGGCCGTTGAGGACATGGGTCAGATCGAGAACGAGCAGGCCGGAGAACGGTCCGCGGACTCTTTCGATGTGCGTGGACATACCTGCTACCTCTTGATGTCGATGGGTTGCGTTTCGCCGGCGTGGGTCGCGGCGCTTTGCGGATTGAGCTTCTTCAGATGGCCGCTTTCGGTGCCGGTGGCCGGGTCGATCACGCAGTTGATCAGCGCCGGCTGCCCGGACGCGATCGATTCGTCGAGCGCCTTCGCGAGGCCCTGCGGATCGGTGACGTAATGGCCGGCACCGCCGAATGCCTCGATCAGCTTCTCGTAGCGCGCGCTCTTCATCAGCACGGTCGGCGCGACGTCGGCACCGCCGCTGCGGTTGACGTCGTCACCGCGGTAGATGCCGCCGTTGTTGAACACGACGATCACAACTGGCAACCGGTACCGGCAGATCGTCTCGATCTCCATCCCGCTGAAACCGAAGGCGCTGTCGCCTTCAATCGCCACGACCGGCTTGCCGCTGACAGTCGCCGCACCGATCGCGTAGCCCATGCCGATCCCCATCACGCCCCAGGTGCCGGCGTCGAGACGCTTGCGCGGCACGCGCATATCGATGATGTTGCGGCCGAAGTCGAGCGTGTTCGCCCCTTCGTTGACGACGTACACCTCCGGCCGGTCGGCGAGCACGTCGCGGATCGCGCGCAGTGCGCTGTAGAAGTCCATCGGGCTAGGGGTCGCCGCGAGATGCGCGGCCATGCGTTCGGCGTTGTGCTGCCTGTTCGCGGCGATCGCAGCGAGCCACGCCGGGTCCGGCCGGATGCGGCCGGGTGTCAGGCCGGCCAGCAGCGCCGCGACGGATGAGCCGATATCACCGACCACCGGCGCGGCAATCGGCTGATTGCTGTCGATTTCCGTCGGACTGATATCGAGCTGGATGAACTGCGCCGCCGCCGACCACTGCGGCGCCTTGCCATGCCCCAGCAGCCAGTTCAGCCGCGCGCCGATCAGCACCACGACGTCCGCCTGGGCCAGTACGAGCGAGCGGGCCGCAGCCGCCGATTGGGGATGATCGTCGGGCAGCAGGCCTTTCGCCATCGACATCGGCAGAAACGGTATGCCCGTGGTCTCGACGAAGGCGCGGACGGCGTCGTCGGCCTGGGCGTAGGCGGCGCCCTTGCCGAGAATCACAAGTGGCCGCTGTGCGCGCGCGAGCAACTCGATTGCCCGCCTCACCGATTCGGGCGAGGGGATCTGCCGGGGCGCTGCGTCGACCACCTGTACCAGCGAACGCGCCGCCGTCTGCGCATCGAGGGCGGCGCGCAGCACGTCGGCGGGCAGATCGAGATAAACGCCGCCGGGGCGCCCGGACACCGCCGCTCGGATCGCGCGGGCAATGCCGATACCGATGTCCTCAGGCCGGTTGACGCGGAACGCGGCTTTCGCATACGGTTTCGCCGCGTTCATCTGGTCGAGTTCCTCATAGTCGCCTTGCTGCAGATCGACGATGGCCCGGTCGCTGGACCCGCTGATCAGGATCATCGGGAAACAGTTTGTTGTCGCGTTCGCCAGCGCGACCATGCCGTTGAGGAACCCCGGCGCGGAGACGGTGAGGCAGATCCCCGGCTTCTGCGTCAGATAACCTGCGATCGCGGCGGCGTTGCCGGCCGACTGCTCATGCCGGAACCCGACGTATCGGATGCCCTCGGCTTGCGCGAGGCGGGCGAGGTCGGTGATCGGAATACCGACTACGCCATAGATCGTGTCGATCCCGTTGAGCTTCAGCGCATCGACGACCAGATGAAACCCGTCGGTAAGGACGGTCTGCTCGGATTCGATAGTCATCTTTGAGTACCTTGCGATGGTTGCATGGTTGCGTGCGGTGCAGGGATGCTTAGACGACCTTCGCTTCACGCAGCTTGTCGATCTGTGCCTGGCTATAGCCGAGGCCCGCGAGTACCTCGTCGGTGTGCTCGCCGAGCAGCGGCGAGCCGGAGATCTCGGGCGTGAAGTCAGAGAACTTGATGGGGCTGCCGATGGTGAGATAGGTGCCGCGCTTCTTCTGCTGAACTTCAACGATGGTGCCGCTTGCGCGCAAGGCCGCGTCATTGGCAATTTCCTTCATGTTCAGCACCGGCGAGCAGGGCACGCCGAACTTGCGCAGGATGTCGACCGCCTCGAATTTGGTCTTGTCGGCAAGCCACTTCTCGATATCCGCGAAAATTTCGAAGATGTGGGACTGCCGCGCATGTGCGGTGGCGTAGGCCGGATCGTCGCTCCACTCAGGCTTGCCGATCGCCTGGCAGGTCGGCCCCCAGTCCTGTTCCTGGATCGTGAAGTAGATGTAGGCGTTCGGATCGGTCTCCCAGCCCTTGCACTTGAGAACCCATCCGGGTTGTCCGCCGCCGCCCGCATTGCCGCCACGCGGCACGACGTCGCTGAAGGTGCCGTTCGGATACTGCGGGTATTCCTCCAGATAGCCGACCCGTTCGAGCCGTTGCTGGTCGCGCAGCTTGACGCGGCACAGGTTCAATACCGCATCCTGCATCGACACGGATACCTTCTGCCCCTTGCCGGTTTTTTCGCGTCCGATCAACGCGGTCAGGATGCCGATGGCGAGGTGCATGCCGGTGTTGCTGTCGCCGAGTGCGGCCGCGCTGATTGTCGGCGGGCCGTCCCAGAAGCCGGTTGTCGATGCGGAGCCGCCCGCGCATTGCGCGACGTTCTCATAGACCTTGATGTCGGAATACGGCGAGTTCTCATTGAAGCCCTTCACCGAACCGAAGATGATGCGCGGGTTGAGCTCCTGGATGTGTGCCCATGTGAAACCCATCCGGTCCATCGCACCCGGTCCGAAATTCTCGACCAGCACGTCGGCTTCGCGGATCAGTTGCTCCATGATCGCCTTGCCTTCGGCTGTTTTCGTGTTGAGTTCCAGCGACTTCTTGTTGCTGTTGAGCATGGTGAAGTAGAGCGCATCGAGATCGGGGATGTCCCTCAGTTGACGGCGTGTGACGTCACCTACGCCAGGACGCTCCACCTTCAGAACCTCGGCACCGAACCATGCCAATAACTGGGTGCAGGCGGGACCGGCCTGTACGCCGGTAAAGTCGATAACCTTGATTCCTTTCAGCGGTAAATTCATGATGGCCTCTCCGATACGGGGCGATAAAGCGGTTGATTGTCGAACGACACCGGGATCCGGACATGCAAAGCGCAATAGCGAATGAGCGCTTCAACTGCGTTGCGCAATGTCTGGATGGTCTGTCGGGCCAGGCGGGCGCGGCTTCAGCCGGCGCCGGTGCATCTGGACCTACTCTAAGTGCGTCGATACCCTGCCTGAATGATCTGGATCAACGAATGAAGGGGAGCGGTATTTTGTATTGGGATTTGAAATGATTGGTAATGAAAGGCCGCTAATTAATAATGACTTTTCGGAGGATTTGTTAATCGTCGATCTATGATTAAATTGAATATCGCCATAAAAAGGAAAACTGAATCGGACTACTGATCTATATACCCGGCATCGCCGGATACGGCTCAGTGTGATCTTCAACGCGTTTTACCCCGGGAATGGCTTCCGCGGCTACGCGCACCGCCCGGACGGCCTCGAGCGAGCGAAAGACTCCCCAGAGGTGTACGACGCCATCGCTAACCACAATATTGCGGCCCGCAAAAGCCCAGGGCTGACCGGCGAGTTCACCCATGAGCCGCGCCCGTATTTCCCGGTCGGAGGGCGCAACGTCCGGCGTGGGTTGCGCGGGGGCGCTGGCCAATGCCTGCACGAGATTGGCACGACTGACAATGCCAACCAGCCGACCGTCGCGCAACACGGGCACGCGTTTGATGCGGTGCGTCTCCATGATGTGGGCGACCTCGCTCAGTGGCGTCTCGTCATCGACGCTGATGACGTCGGTGGTCATAACGTCCTGTACTGTGCGGGCATGCGACTTGATATAGTCTTCAGCCTGGCGGTCCGAGGAAAACAGATCGAGCCACCATGAGCGCCGGCGCTCGTCGGTGTCGAGTTCCGTCCGGCGAATCAGGTCGCCTTCACTGATTACGCCAACCAGCGAACCCTTGGCATTGATCACCGGAACACCGCTGATGCGATGGTCCGCCAGCACCTTCGCGACATCGCGTATGGGCGTTTCGGGTTTCACGGAAATGATCGTGGTAGTCATTACGTCGAGAGTGAGCATGGTCGACCTCCTGAGCCTGTTGTCGCCGGCACCCTTGCCGGCAAAGAATCGGATAAATGTCGGCGCGTACGCACAGCCCGCAACCGGTGGGTCCAAAGGCATGCGTTTCGCCACCTTAAGTCAACCTTCAGCGCATCTCGTCGCCCGCAAAGATGCCGCTTTCCGGGTTCACGTACCCAGTTTCGACACATTGCACGTGCCAATGGCCGCTCATCAGCGTTCGGCCTTCATCGGCGCACCATTGCGCACGACCGGTTTCTCCTTCGAACGGACCACCGGTCGCGTTCAGATCGAGTCCTTCGAGCACGCAGAAGGGTGTCGAATCATGCGGACCGCACACGAGTGTATTGCCGCAATCGACGCGCAGCGCGCCCCATCTGGGCAGATCGAGTCCGTGGTGCCCCTCGCGCGACCATTGACGCATTTCCTTGTCGAGCCACAGGATGACGAATGCCGTCGGATTGAGGCGGTCGAACGTATCGAGGTGGATGGTGAGACGCATGAGTTTCTCCTGATGTACCGCTTGCATGTGCAGCTAGCGAGGAGCCGGCGCACTATTCCGACGTCGAAGCAGCGCCGCTCCTGTGCGCGGGACTGATCGGCTATCGCATGCTCAGCATGGCTAAAGACGCACGGCGTGTCGGCCTATATGGCTTCGGCGCGGCTGCGCATATCGTTGCGCAGATCGCGCGCCATGAAGGCCACACGGTGTATGCGTTCACCCGTCCGGGCGATATCCGCAGCCAGCAGCTCGCGCTGAGTCTCGGCGCCGTATGGGCGGGCGGCAGCGACATGGCGCCGCCCGAGGAACTCGACGCCGCCGTGCTGTCGATCCGATAACACGCGGCCGCTGCTCTTGCGTGGCGCGGCACTACACGCGGGCGAGACCGTCCATATCGAGAATTCGGATCTGCTTTCCGTGGGTATCGACCAGCCCGTCTTTCTGGAGCTTCGACAACATGCGGCTGACGGTTTCGAGCTTCAGGCCGAGGTAGCTGCCGATCTCTTCGCGGGTCATGCGCAGATGAAACTCGGCCGGCGAGTAGCCGCGCGACTCGAGCTTGCCCGACATGTTCAGCAGAAAGGTGGCGACCCGCTGGTCGGCGGACATCGTGCCGAGCAGCATCATGAGGGTCGCCTCGCGCACGATCTCGCTGCCCATCAGTCGATGCACATGCCGCTGCACCGCTTTGACGTCGCGGCACATGGCCTCGAGAAGATGGAACGGGATGATGCAGACCTTGCTGTCTTCGATGGCGAGCGCGTCGCAGCTATGCCGCCCTGAACAGATGCCGTCGAGGCCGAGCACATCGCCGGCCAGATGAAAGCCCGTGACGTGTTCGCGGCCGTCGCGATGCATCACGATCGTTTTGAAGGAGCCCGCACGAACGGCGTAGATGCTCTGGAACGAGTCGCCCGAGCGGAACAGCGATTCACCGCTTTTTATCGTGCGCGAAGGGCAGACCAGCGCTTCGATCCGCTCGGTCTCGGCCGGCGTCAGCCCTTCGGGCATGCAGAAGGCGTGCATCGCGCAATTCGAGCAATTGGCGCTGGTGTGCTTCAGTGCGGGCGTCGCAGGGGAGGTGATTCCCGGCGAGGACGCCGGGGCTTGCACGATGGTCAGGGCTTCGGAATAGTCGGCAACGTCAGACATGATGTGCTCCCAGATAATGGAGACCACGTGCACAGCGCGCGTGGGCAATCCGTTTGATCGTGTTGCAGGCAAGCTCGAATTCGCTCGTTTTGTCGAAGAAATACTGTGCGCCGTTGGCGAGGCACACCTGGCGGAACCCGTTGCCTGAATGATTGGTCAGCACGATCGTGATCACGGGAGACCTTCTTTGCGCGAGACCACGCAGCAGCTCCATGCCGGTGCCGCCGGTCAGGTGCAGATCCATGACCACGACATCGGCGTCGGTCATGCCGATGCCGTCGAGCGCTGGGCCGGGTTCCTCGGCAACGCCCACGATCTCGACGCCTTCGATCGCAGCGAAGCGCGCCGCCATACGTGTTCTGATCGAAATCGTGTCTTCGACGAGGAAGACTCGCAGGGCTGGCAGTGACGGGCTTGAGTTCATGGCTCGAAGTATCGTCCGCGCCATCTCAAAATAAAATCGGCGGCGAACGAGCTTCAGGTAGGGGAGTGAGAAGACTGTGTAGGGAAATTCCTACATGCGCTGCGCGAAGGCGGTGTGGTCGTGTGAGCGGGATTGGCCGTAACGACGCAGTGAGCCTGCGCGAGGCGTGGCGCGAGCGCGCTAGATCTCGTCGTCTTCCCCAAGCAGCTTGTGACGCAGCGCGTAGCGCACCAGCGCGGCTTCGTGCGGCATCTGCATTTTCTCGAGGATACGGGTTTTATAGGTGCTCACGGTCTTGCTGCTGACACACAGTTCGGCGGCAATCTCGGTGAGTGTTTGCCCCGCGGCGATACGGCGGAACACATCGAATTCGCGATCGGACAGGCGCTGATGGGGCAGGGTGTCGGCGGGCTCGTTCAGGCTCTGGGCAAAGCGTTCGGCCATGGCGAGGCTGACGTAGACGCCGCCCGAGGCCACCTTGGTGACCGCCGAGACCAGTTCCGCGCTGGCGCTTTCCTTGGTGAGATAGCCCGAGGCGCCGGCCTTGAAGGCCCGAACGGCGTATTGCTGTTCCGCGTGCATGGTCAGCACGAGAATGCGCAGCGCCGGCAGCTCGTCGCGGATCTGCTTGATCAACTCGACGCCGTTGCGCCCCGGCATCGACAGGTCGAGCACGAGCACCTCGGCCGGATGGGCGCGAGCCAACGCAATGGTGCTGACGCCGTCGCTGGCCTCACCGACCACTTCGAAGCCCTTTGCGTTCTGCAGGATGTGTCGCAGACCATCGCGCACGAGGGCATGGTCGTCTGCAATCAGCACTCGAATCATGTGTGGGTCTCCTGCTGTTGCACGGCCGCTGCCGGAAAAGTGACAATAAGCGCGAAGCCTTTGCCGTTGGATGCGTGAATTTCTACTGTGCCACCGAGCATGTACGCACGTTCACGGATGCCGAGCAAGCCAAACGATTTTTCGGCGGACGGTGCCGATGCGGTGGCCCCGCGACCGTTATCCGCGACCTGCACGACGCAGGCATCGGCTTCCACACGCACGGTGAGGTTGACGACCGTTGCCTCCGCATGACGGGCGACGTTGGTCAACGCCTCCTGGACGATACGGAACAGTGTGGTCGCGCCGGTTGGCGAAAAATGCGTGTCGCCGACATCGATGTCGCGCTCCACATCGATGCCGTATCGGTTTGTGAAGTCGTTGGCGAGCCATTCTATCGCCGGAATCAACCCCAGATCGTCGAGCATGACCGGGCGCAGGTCGGCGGCGATGCGGCGGACCGACGCGACGGTCACGTCGATCAGCCGCCGCATGCCTTGCAGTTGCCGCAGGAGCTCGGGTTCGGCCGTGGTTTCCAGCGCCTGCTCGACCGAGGAGAGGTCCATTTTCAGCGCGGTCAGCTGCTGTCCGAGATCGTCGTGCAATTCGCGTGCGATGCGGGTCTTTTCGTCCTCGCGAACTTTCTGCAGATTGGCCGATAGTTCGCGCAACTCCTCGCGCGACTTACGCTGCGCATTCTCCGCTTTAACCCGCTCGGTGATGTCGCGCAGCATGACGGTGTAAAGCTTACTGTCGCCCTCGCGAACCTGGGAAATCGACGCCTCGATCGGAAACTCTTCGCCGTTGCTCCGCAAGCCGAACAGCACACGCTGCTGTTTGCCCATCTGACGCTCGGACACGCCTGTCGCGCCGAACTGTTCGACATGTCGCGCGTGCGTCGCGCGGAAACGTTCCGGAATGAAGCGCGAGAGCGAGGCACCGAGCGCCTCTGCCGCACTGCAGCCGAAGACGTGCTCGGCCATGGGATTGAAGATGATGATGGTTTGCCGTTCGTCGACGGTAATGATAGCTTCCATCGACGAGCGGATGATCCCCATCAGACGGGCCTCGTTGTCGCTCGACAGGCTACGCGCCTCGCTGGTGGCCGTAGAGGCACCGAGCGTCCGCACGATCAGGAAGGCTACGAGGGCGAACAGGCAGGCCGCGGCGATGCATGCCGTCAGCAGGCTGTTCTCCCTGATGGCGGCTTCGCGCAGCGACAGGTCCGCCGACCAGCGCCATACTTCAAGCGCCAGCACGAGCGCGACGGCAAGGGCGAGCGCCCCGACGAACGCAGGACGTTGCATCAGTGCGGCGAATCGTGCCCGAGTTGACGAGCCGGTATGGAAGGGCGTTTTACCGCGAGGGGGCATGCGCGCCTCTTTGGATGAGAGACGATCCACAACGCCGGTGGATGCCGGGCACGGCGTGGATCACGAGTCTCGCAAGGTGGTTCAGCACGGCCGGGTTCGGCCTTCAAGACGACCGGCGCACCGCGCGTGCCCCACATTTTGCGCGATTTGCAGGGATCATGCCAGCAGGCTTGTCGGAGGCGCGCGCAAGGGGGCGGCGGGTGAGGGCGCGGGGGGCCGGTTCAATGCGACATCAGCACGGGCACGGTCATTGACTTCAGGATCGTGCGGGTGGCGCCGCCCATCACCAGTTCCTGCCAGCGCGCGTGGCCATAGGCGCCCATGACGAGCAGATCGGCGCCGAGCGTGTCCGCTTCCGATAACAGTGTGTCGCCTACCGCTTTGCCGGCCGGTAAGTCGAGGTTCTTGACCTCGACGCGGATGCCGTGCCGTGCGATCACCGTGGCGATATCGGCGCCGGGAATGCGCACGCGCGATTCGCCGCGCTCGCCGTTCACCGCCACGATCGTGGTGAGCCGGGCGGTGCGCATGAACGGCACCGCATCGTGAATCGCGCGGGTGGCTTCGCGGCTGCCGTCCCAGCACACCATGACGTGACCGCCGGGGGACGCGACGTTAGCGGCGTACGGCACCAGCAACACCGGTCGCCCCGTGGACATGACCAGCGTTTCGGAGAAATAGTCGCCGACGTACGATTCCGGGTCGTGCGGGTCTTCCTGACCGGCGATGATCAGATCGGCGTAATGGCCCCGGTGCGGCACGGTGAGATTGGCTGCCTGATCGACGGCGATCCACTCGCCGGCTACCTCCGCACGCTTTAACTCCGCATGAAAAAGCCGTTCGAGGGCGCCACGTCGTTCCGCGCGCAACTGGTCCTGAGCCGCGAAGTAGTCGACGGATCCGGCCATGACATAGAAAGCGCGCGGGTCGGGATTGAACACCGCAAATACGCCGATCAGATGCGCGCCGAAATGCTTCGCGAGGTGCAGCGCCATTTCGAACCGGACATGGGCGTGCCGGCTGGTGTCCAGGTGAACGACGATGGTCTTGTAGCTCATTGCAGCTCTCCGGAAAAGTCAGTGGTGCGTGAAGCGGTGATCTGAGTCTAGGTGCGGAAGCCGTCATCACGTTGACTCAGATCAACGGCGGTCCGCGAACGTCGAGAACGCCTTGTAGACGACGCGCGGATCGTGCTGCCCTTTGTGTACCGCCGGCGGCGCAAGCTCGAGTCCGAGCAGCTTGTACACGGCGTTCTGCGCCGAACGCACCGAATATTCGACGGTGAATACGACGTCGTCGGGCAATTCGCAGAACTGTCCGATGAAGGCGAGATCGCGCCAGCCTTCGGGTACCACTGCCGGCCGGTCGCCGCGTTGGCGCGGCAGGAACTGGCTCGTGATGTACGGCATCATGCAGGGGATGCAATTGGCATGCGCCATGATCCGCTCAGCCTCTGCTTCGATCCTCAAATGGCCGAGGATTTCCGTGAGGATTTCGCGGCCCGTGCACGCGTGCATCGGCTTGTCGACGAAATTTCCCGGTTCGTCGACCCGTAAGCCATAGCCCCATAACACCTGCACATCCGCGGGTTGGCCGATGAAATGCGGCTGGTGCGGCAACACGATCGACGCAAGCCAGTTCGATTCCGGAAAGGTGATCAGACCGCCTTCGCCGGGCACGTTGCCGGTCAGGTCGCGGATGAGCCGGAACAGCGTCGGGTCGCGCAGCGTCGCGGTGAACGAGAGCCATTTGGAGGCGTCGCGATGATCGGCGAAAACGGACGGGTGGCCGAACTCGGGACGGCCCGTGGCGATGTTTTTCCATAGGCTCCAGGCACCTGTGCTGTCGACCGTATTCAGCGGGGCAGGATGGTCCATGCCGCCCATGCTGGAAGCGGCAGTCATCGAACCTAGCGTGACGATCACCCTGTCGGACGGGCAAACCGGCAGATCGAAGCGCTGGTGCGCCGTGTCGCACACCAGGGCACGCACCCGGTTGTGCTCGCCCGATTCGTCGAACAGAAGATCGGTGACCCGTGTGTCCGGTTCGAACACGACACCGTGATTGTCGAGCCAGCGGCGCAGCGGCTGGACCATCGAGTCGTACTGGTTGTAGACCGTGCGCATGATGCCGTGCAGCTGGTTGAAGCCCTCAGACATATGCGCGAAACGCAGCAGATAACGGCGGAATTCGGCCGCGCTGTGCCACGGCTGGAACGCGAATGTCGTACACCACATCAGCCAGAAATTGGTCTTGAAGAACGAGGCTTCGAAGTGGTCCACAATCCGGCTGTCGCCGAGCATCGGTTCCGGTTCGATCGACAGCCGGCCCAGCGTCAGCAGATGCTTTTCAGCGAGTCCATAAGCGGGCGCCGTTTCGCGCCGGCCGTTTCTCACGAGCCGAGCCGTGGAGGACGTGTGGATTGTCTCGTTCCAGTCGAAGATCTCCTGGGTAACGCTTTTGCTGTCATCGAGCGTCGGAATCGACGAAAAGAGGTCGTAGGTGCACAGATACTTGCTTTCAAGCATGCGGCCACCGCGCACCACATAGCCGCTTTCGGCCGTACCCGAGCCGTCCAGGCTTCCACCGGGTTGGTTCAGCGCTTCGAGAATGGTGATATCGCCACCGCGGACGTGGCCGTCGCGGATCAGAAAGGCCGCCGCCGCCAGTGAGGCGATGCCGCCGCCGACGAGATAGAACTTGCCGTTCCCCGCAGCGCGGCTGTCGAGGTCGGCGTCTGTACGCGATGCCTGGACGCGATTCGGATTGGAATTTTGCACGTTGTTGTCCTCTTCATGTTCGCCGCAATCCAGTTGCGGCCTGACCGCCCCGATGCACCGGGTGGACGTTGATCCAACATACGCGAGGCCCTGGCGCTGCGATTGAGTTGGATCAAGCGGCGCTGCTGCAACGTGGCTTTGCGTTTGGGGTAATCGGCACCAGGTTGATGCAGGGCCGCGCTTGGGCGCGGCAGGCCTTGGGCATCTGGTCGCTTCGTGATCTGCATCAAGATTTTCTGAAGCTTTTCTCATACGCTGGTTCAGGACTTGGCGAGCGGTGCGGGTTACTCCAACGAAACCAACGAAAGATCAGGAGCGGCTCATGGCTATTTCCGTAAGAGTTAGCGACGGCAATTGGGCGGTATCGGCGGTGACGCATCAAATTGCGGGTGGCTTTGACTGCGCGATCAAGTTGAGCTACACCGCGCCGGAAGGCGTCTTCACCCACGAGTTCAGTCACAGCAGCATTTTCGCGAGCGAGCGTGAGGCTGTGCTTGGCGGCCTGCTCGAAGGGATGGTGTGGGTTCAGCTGAAGATGTCGAAGACGTTATCGGTGTAAGTGGAAGCATGCGCTGCGCAGGCGGGGATAGAAGATGGCGAACCGGTCGCAATGGAAGCACGACCAGACCAACATGATGAATCGGACACACCTGTGACCGCAAAAAATCCGTTATGAAAGAAGAACTAATCGAGACGCCGCGTTACCGGCCGTCGATTTACGCTGCACCGTTTCGCAAGGACGGTGACGGCTCTGAAGTGGAACTGCTGTCGAAGTCCGAACAGGACGCGCTGCTCGACGTGTCGCAGCTCGTCAGCGTCCGACGGCACACCGTGCTCTATCCGGAAGGCGGAGAGGCGCGCTTCGTGTACAACGTGGTGAGTGGCGTAGCGGAAACCTATCAGTTGCTCGCAAACGGCGAGAAGCGGATCACGGCATTCCTGTTCCCACGCGATCTCATGGGACTCAGTGAAAACGGCGCTTACGTTGCCACGGCACAGTCGTTGACGGCGGTTACCGCTTTCAGGATTCCGTTCGACGCGCTCGAAGCCATTCTCGAGCGTGACCCCAGCCTCGATATCGGCCTGCTTTGCAAGCTGTGTCATGAACTACGGCGCTCGCAGCATCACGCGATCACCGTCAGCAAGAATGAAGCGCCGGCGCGTCTCGCCAGCTTTCTCTTATGGATCGACCACGCTTACGCGCCGCCTGGCCGGATCGTAGGAGAACTGACATTGCCGATGGCCCGGCATGACATTGCCGATTACGTGGGCCTGTCGGTCGAATCGGTCAGCCGTGCGCTGCAGGTGCTCGAGGCGCAGGGCACGATTCGCCGCAAGGGGCCGCGCTTCATCACCGTGCTTGATGCCGCGAAGCTGCGCAAGCTGGCGGGACAGGCGTAATCGCGCGCCCCGGTCGCATCCCGCTCGCCGCGAGCCGGTCGCGATGGCAGATGTGCGCGACGATTATTCCGCCTGGAACGACGTGCCCAGCCAGGCCAGCAACAGCGCCATCGCATCGGCCATCGCACCGAGGTCGGCGCCCAGATTGATGACGTTCGCGATCAGCAGCAACGCAACGTTCCCAGGCTGTGATCACGCCGTGATATGAAAACCGGCGTCCGCGTAGATCGTCGAACCGGTCAGCGTCATACCGGCCTCGCTTGCCAGTACCGCGGCGATCCGTCCGATTTCCTCGACGGTGACCAGATGCCGGGCCGGCGTGTGTGCGCGGACGTCGTCGAGCAGCGCGTCGAAATGGTCGATGCCGGACGCCGCGCGTGTCTTCACCGCACCGGCGGAGATTGCATGGACGTGGACGCGGCGCTCGGCCAGATCGGCGGCCAGATAGCGCACGCTCGATTCGAGCGCCGCCTTCACCGGTCCCATCACGTTGTAGTGATCGACGGCGCGCTCGGCGCCATAAAAGCTCACGGTCATCAGGCTGCCGCCGTCGCCCATCAACGGCAAAGCGAGCTTCGCCATGCGAATGAACGAATGGCACGACACCGCCATGGCGAGTGCGAAACCCTCGGCCGGGCAGTCGATCAGGTTCGCGTGCAGCGCATCGGCGGGCGCGAAGGCGATTGAATGAAGCACGAAGTCGAGCCGCCCCCATTCCTTCGTAAGCTGTTCGAATACAGCTTCGAGCTGGCCCGGCACAGTGACGTCGCACGGCAGGACAATGGACGATTCAAGCGCCTGTGCGACCGGGGTGACAAAGGGTTTGGCCTTGTCGTTCAGATAGGTGATGGCCAGTTCGGCGCCGGCGGCGTGAAACTGTCTGGCACAGCCGGTGGCGATGCTGTGCTCGTTGGCGATGCCGACAACGAGGCCCCGCTTGCCGGACAGATCGATAATCGGTTTCACGATGTGGACTCCTCAAGGTGATGGATGGCAACGGCTTCGTCGGCGATGATCTGTTCTTCGTCGGTCGGTAGCACGAGCACTGTCACCTGGCTGCGCGCACCGCTGATCACGCGTGCGTTGCGGGCGTTCGCCTCGCGATCGAGTTCGACACCGAGCCAGGCAAGCCGCTCGCAGACTGCACTGCGCACCTCGGGCTGATGTTCGCCGATGCCGGCGGTAAACACGAGACTGTCGAAACCGCCGAGGGTGGTCGCGAGCCGTGCCGCTTCGCCCGCGATGCGAAAGGCAAAGAGTTCCAGCGCTTCGCGGGCCTCCGGCCGGTGGCTGGCCTGCAGGTCGCGGCTGTCCGCACTGATGCCCGACACGCCGAGGAGGCCCGATTTCGTGTACAGCATGTCCTCGATCTCGGCGGCGCTCATGTGCTGCTGCTCAAGCAGATGCAGCACGACGCCGGCGTCAAGCGCACCGCTACGCGTCGACATCGGAATACCGTCGAGCGTCGAGAATCCCATGCTGGTATCGCGGCTCCTGCCGGCATCAAAGGCCGCGAGGCTCGCGCCGCTACCCAGATGCGCCGCGACCACCTTGCCGTGCGCAAGCTGCGGGAACTGCTGCGTGAGTTGGCCGATGATGAACTGGTAGGACAGGCCGTGAAAACCGTAGCGCTTGATACCCTGATCGAAGAGTGGGCGCGGAATCGCGAAACGGCGTACGAGATCGGGCTGCGTACGGTGAAACGCGGTATCGAAGGAGGCTGACTGGATCAGATGAGGCCGCAGATGCCGGATCGCGCGGATCAGCCGCAGGCTTTGCGGCTGATGCAACGGCGCGAGCGGCACCAGTGCGGCAATCGCGGCTAGCGTGTCGTCGTCGATCGCCACGGGTCCGCTGAAGCGGTCGCCGCCATGCACGACGCGATGGCCGACCGAGACGAGATCGTCCAGCGGAAAGTGCGTGGCGAACCAGCCGAGCGTTTCGTCGAGCACATCGTGCAGATCTTCCGTCACGCCCGATACCAGCGCAATCTCCTTGGTCTCGCCGTCGCTGGCGAGATGCAGACGCAGTGGCTGCTGCCGGAAGTCGATCGTGCCCTGGCCGATTCTCACAGCCGCTTCGGATATGACGCGAAACAGGCCGATCTTGACCGTCGACGAGCCGGGATTGAAGGTGAGCAGCAGTGGGGCGTTCATGATGGGAGCGGCCCTCCGTGGGCGCGTTCGGCTGCGAGCTTGGCGAGGGCGGCAGAAGCGAGGCGCACGCGCAGGCTGTCGGCGCGGCTTGTCAGGATGATCGGCAGGCGTGCACCGAGCACGATCCCTGCCGCATCGGCGCCGGCGAAGTACATCAGTTGTTTGGCCAGCATGTTGCCGGCCTCCAGATCGGGCACCAGCAGAATGTCGGCCTGGCCCGCGACCGGGGAAGCGATACCTTTGGTTTGCGCCGCCGCCATGCTGATCGCGTTGTCGAAAGCAAGCGGGCCGTCCACCAGCGCGCCTGTGATCTGGCCGCGCGCGGCCATGACGGTGAGCGCGGCCGCGTCCAGCGTGGTCGGCATTCTGGGGTTGACGGTTTCCTCTGCTGCGAGGACGGCGACCCGCGGCACGTCGACGCCGAGCAGGTGCAGCAGGTCGATCGCGTTCTGGCAGATATCGCGTTTCTGGTCGAGCGTCGGGGCGATATTGACGGCGGCGTCGGTGACGAGCAGTGGTTTCGGGTAGGCCGGCACGTCCATCGCGTAGACATGGCTGATCCTGCGCGCGGTGCGCAGACCCGACCCCGCCGCGACGACGGCGGAGAGGAGTTCGTCGGTGTGCAGACTGCCTTTCATCAACGCGGCAACCTTGCCCGCCACACCCAGTTCGACCGCGCGCGCGGCGGCGCTGTGGCTGTGCTCCGTCGATTCGATCTCCACGCCTTCGAGGCTGAGCTCGGCGGCGTCGGCGGCCGCGCGGATTTTGGCTTCCGGCCCGATCAGCAGAGGATCGAGCAGCCCCTCGTCGCGTGCCGTGAGTGCCGCGCGGATGGCATCGGGCGAGCAGGGATGGACGATCGCGGTGCGCAATGCCGGCCGCAGGCGCGCCTCCCGGATAAACGCGTCGTAGCGGTCATGGCGGTGGACGGCGGCCTCGGGGCGCGACATCGCCGGCAAGACGATCGAGGTCGCAGGGGCGATCACGGTGGCGACGCCCAGTAAAACCACGTCACCTTTCTGGTTGGTGCAAATCGTGTCGAGCAGCACGATGCGCTTCTCGACACGCCTTTCCTTCACGGTCACCGTGGCCGTGATGGTGTCGCCCGGCGTGACCGGGCGACGGAACTCCAAGGTCTGGTCGAGATAGATGGTGCCGGGTCCGGGCAAGCGGGTGCCGAGCAGCGCCGAGATGAGCGCGGCGGTCCACATGCCGTGCACCACGACGTGACCGAACAGGTCGGTCGCTGCGAAGACTGCATCCATATGCGCCGGGTTGACGTCGCCCGACATCGCGGCGAACAGGTCGATGTCGTTCTGCCCGGCGATGCGTACGAGCGAGGCCGATTCGCCGATCGCGAGTTCGTCGAAGGTACGGTTGTGTAGCAGCATGTCGTTCATCGCTTGGCTCCTATGCCTGAAGGACGTAGTTGCCGGGCGCATCGGCGAGTGCCTGAGCACCGTTGCTTCCCGCCATGGCGGGAGGCGCGACGCGATTAGGACTCGAATGGGCAGCAAGCCAGTCAGTCCACGCAGGCCACCACGAACCGTCCTGCGGTGTCGTGTTGGCCACCCATGCATCGGGACCGACGCGCAGATCGTCTGCTGCCGTGTGTTTCAGGCTGAAGTGGCGATGGGGGTGTCCAGGTTCGCTGACAATGCCGGCATTGTGGCCGCCGCTTGTCAGCACAAAGGTGATGTCGGTATCGGACAGATTGTGAATCTTGAACACCGAATGCCACGGTGCGATGTGATCGCGTTCCGTGCCGACCACGAACATCGGCACGCGAATATTGCGGATCGATACCGGCCGCCCGTTGACCTGATACCGTCCGCATGCCAGATCGTTGTCGAGAAACAGGCGCCGCAGATATTCCGAATGCATCCGGTACGGCATGCGCGTGGCGTCCGCGTTCCATGCCATCAGGTCGATCAGCGGTGCGCGCTCGCCGAGCAGATAGTCGTGCACGACGCGCGACCAGATCAGCTCGTTCGACTGCAGCAACTGGAATGCGCCGGCCATCTGATTGGCCGCGAGGTAGCCCTGCGACCACATCATGCTTTCGAGGAAATAGACTTCGCTGTCGTCGATGAAGAGCTGCAACTCGCCGGGTTCGCTGAAATCCGTCTGCGCGGCGAACAACGAGACCGATGCAAGCCGGTCGTCGCCGGCGCCCGCCATCGCGGCGGCGGCTATCGACAACAGGGTGCCGCCCAGGCAGTAACCGGTCGCGTGAATGCGCTGGTCGGGCACGATCGTGGAGATGGTATCGAGCGCCGCCATGACGCCGAGTTGCCGATAGTCGTCGAGGCCGAGATCGCGGTCGTCGGCATCGACGTTGCGCCATGAAATGCAGAACACCGTGTGGCCCTGTTCGACCAGATAGCGGATCAGCGAATTGTGCGGCGACAGATCGAGAATGTAGTACTTCATGATCCAGGCCGGCACGATCAGCACCGGCTCGGCCAGCACTTTGGCGGTAGCAGGACTGTATTGGATCAGTTCGATCAGGTGGTTGCGAAACACCACTTTGCCGGGCGTCACGGCGAGATTGCCGCCGACCTTGAACTGATCGAGCCCGGCCGGCGGTTGTCCGCTCGTCTGGCGCCGGATATCTTCGAGTGCATTCCTCATGCCCTGGGCGATGCTCATGCCCAATGTGGCGGCGGCCCGCTGCGAGACCTCAGGATTGCTAAGGGGAAAGTTCGTCGGCGCGATCACGTCGAGCCACTGGCGAGCGCCGAACGACACTACGTCCTCATGATGGTGCGTGGTGCCGGGCACGCCGCGTGTCGCTGCGTTCCACCATTGCTCGCTCAGCAGGAAGGTCTGCTGCCAGAACCGGTACGGTTCGGTTTGCCACACCTCGGCACGAAAACGCTCGTCCGCCGGCGCGGCTTCGGCGAGCGGCGGAAGGTAGTCGCCGCGGGCAGCCCCAGCCATATAGCCGGCAATGCGCTTCACGCCCTGAATGCCAAGCGCTGCCAGTTCAAGCTGTTTGCCGGGCGCAGCCGCGAGATGGATGAGCCAGTCGGCCCAGGCTAGCGCGAGTGCAGCGGGAGACAGACCTCCGCTCAGGCGGGCAATGAAGGCTTCTTTGGCGTGGTCCAGCGCGCGGAACGATTCAGTTGATGGGTAAACGGCTGGCGTATTCGGCGCGGCTTGAACGGCTGCGGCAACGGGGCTGAAGCGGGTGTTCATCTGGATTTCCTCGGCGTAGGGTGGCGCGTCGCGTGATGCGGCCTGGACCCCGTTGTGCGGGGCAGCAAACATGGCACGGGACGACTGTAGCCGCCGGATCACCGCCTACCGTTGATCTGAGTCAATCGCGGCGAGTGGACTTTTTGAACACCATGACGACGTGTTATGCCGACGGCAGGGCGTCGAGTGGAATACGGATCGCAATGCGAAAGCCGCCGCCGGGTGCGGTGTCGATCGACAGGGTGCCGTTCAGGCGACGCACGCGCTCGCCCATCCCAAGCAAGCCGAACGAGGTTTGTTTCGACAATGCGGCACGTGCCGCGCCGTGACCGTTATCGGCGATGAGCAATACGCCGGTCTCGCCGTGTCTGCCGAACTCGATGGTCACCTTGTCCGCTCCCGCGTGGCGGGCCACGTTGGTCAGCGCTTCCTGAACCATATGGAAGAGCGCCGCTTCGGCGGCCTCGCTCAAGGTGATGTGGGCTGTCTCAATGCTGGCTTCGACGACGATGGCATAGCGTTGCTCGAAATCGTCGATGAGCCATTCGAGTGCGGAAGCAAAACCCAGCGTCTCCAGTGCGATGGGTCGCAGGCCCGTTGCGATCCGCCGCAATGACACCACGGTCGCGTCGATCAGACGGTTCATGTCCTTGATGTGAGACGGAATGCGCGCGGCGTTTGTCTGGTCGCCGAGGAGATCGCCTTGCAGTTCGGCGAGCGCCATCTTGAGGGCGGTGAGCTGTTGCCCAAGATCGTCGTGAAGCTCATGCGCGATACGGGCCTGCTCTTCTTCACGCGCAACCTGGATGTTCGCTGTCAACCGGCTGATATTCTCGAGCTCGGCGAGGCGCTTGCGCTCGGTCAGGTCCTGAGTGACCTTGGCGAAACCGCGCAGCGCACCCGCTTCATCACGGATTGCGGTAATGACGATATTGGCCCAGAACGTCGAGCCGTCCTTGCGGCGCCTCCAGCCCTCGTTCTCGGCCCGACCGTTGGCGGTTGCAAACGCGAGCGTGGTCCCCGGCTCACTCGCAGCGAGGTCTGCCGGCGTGTGAAAGATGGAAATATGCTGGCCGATGATTTCCTCGGCCTCGTAGCCTTTCATCTTTTGCGCGCCGGCATTCCAGGTCACGATGCGTCCTGATGGGTCGAGCATGAAGATCGCGTAGTCATTGACCGCATCGACGAGTAGGCGGAAGCTTTCATCGGTCGGCGAACGTTCAGGCGGCGTCATAGAGCGTGCACCGTGATGGCCTCGTCCTTCGTTGTATTCTCGGGATCGCAAGCGGGATGGGGGGGA